>OAVB01000232.1_pt1 | contig 53951 bp, 40 predicted proteins | sample 1516871 | NCBI WGS metagenome assembly OAVB01 (sample SAMEA2580069, study PRJEB22360) | human gut metagenome | biome: human gut; feature: human-associated habitat; material: faeces | place: Denmark | collected 2008/2010 | reverse complement strand
TAAATGATTTTTATTGTGTTTATTTTCCCTTATTTTCTTTGCATTGGCTAATGGGATATAAAAAAAGACCCCATCCAAAAGGATGAGGTCTTTTTCTTATTTAGAAAGAATATTTTCTAATTATTTTACTAAAGCTGCGAAGTCAGAGTTAGTCGCGTATTTAGCGAACTCTAAGTCGATAGCAGCTTCCTTAGCCATGTTCTTATCAGCGGCGATAGCAGCCTTCAAGTTGTTGATAACACCGTTAGCGTCGTTCGTACGAGCGGCAACAACAGCCTTCAAATAAGAAGTTACAGCGTCAGGATTAGCGACACCGTTCAAAGTCTGAGAAGCCTTGCTGTAATCCTTAACCAAGATCTGAGCCAAAGCAGCGTTGTTAGTCTTAACAGAACCGAAAGAGTTAACAGCCTTAGCATATTCACCTTGCTCTAAATAAAGAACACCAAGAGCCTCGCTCAATTCGTTTACGCCGGCAGCGTTACCGAACAATTGTTGAGCCTTAGCTTGGTCACCCTTCGTTAATGCGATCAAACCTAAGTTCATGTTAGCGGAAGCGTTATTCTTAACAGAGTTAGACTTGTTGAACATTTGCTCAGCCTTAGCCAAATCACCAGCCTTGAATGCCATCATACCGATGTTGTTCCAAGTACGGTAGCAGTTAGGATACAACTCAGAAGCTTTTGTATAGATAGCCATCTTCTCACCGTCGTTGTTAGTCAATGTAGCGGCGTAAAGGATTTCCTCGATATTCAACTCAGAAGGATTGCTCTTCGCCAAAGCGCTGATCTCGTCGTCAGACTTACCGATGATCTCGATGTTAGCAGTCAAACGAGAACGACGTAATTGCGGAAGGATAGTCTCAGCCAAGTCAGAGTAAACAGCGGAGATATTCTTGATTTCTTTCTCTCTTGTCTCAGGATCTTGGTACATAGAGATCACACGCAATACTAAGTCTTTATCTTGCAAGTTAGAAGCAGAAACTAATTCCTTGAAGCCTTCCCAGTCTTGAGCTGTGTAACGAGCGTCAACCGGAGCGTCAACCTTCATCTTCTTCAATTCCTTGTTCAAATATTTCGTAGTGTTTCCTTCACGATTCTCAGCCAACGTGTTGTTCAATTTGAAACCACCATCAGGAGAAGCGTAAGCGCTGATCTCGATAGCTACATTCTGGTTCGGAGCCTCGTCAGCGTTCTTAACAAGATCTTTCCATTCTTTGATAGCGTCAGAATTCAGTTCTTTAGCGCGAAGGTTAGCTTGTTGGATCAAGAACATGATGTTAGCGTCATGAGCCTCTTTGATAATACGTTGGAATTTATCAGCTGCGATAGCTGCTGTAGCAGTAGCTGCGTCTGCCAATTCGGAAGTAGCGATAACGCCTTCACCGATCTTTACGTCCGGCAATTTAACAGTCTTGTTTTTGATCTTCGCGTCGAAAGTCAAATACAATTCTGATTTTTTCATCTCGGGTTTGTAAGTGAAAGAAGACTTCATAGTTACGTTAGCGCCTTCTTTTTGAGGGATTACTTGGTTGTTACCTTTTACTTTCTCACCTTGGTAAGTGTAAGAAGTGCCCCAAGCTTCGCCACCCTGGTAACGCAATACCGGAGTTACAGTTACAACAGCTTTCTTGTTGAACCATTTAGCGGGGAAAGTCGCATTGATCGTTACAGGAACTTTGCCTCCGATAGCCTCTAGCGGCTGCGGCTCTGCTTTAATGTACTGTTCTGCCAACGGTTTCAACTTGTTTGAACAAGAAGAAAGAGTTAAAATGGCTGCCAATACGAAGAATGGCAATAAAAACTTTTTGTTCATAATCTTGATGTAAGTTTAAAATGTTACTATGTTAATATATTCACTTCCAAATTATCCCTTAGCCATTATCGTGCAAAACTAAAGTATTTTTTTGTTATGGATAGCAAAGAAGCGATAAAATCTTTTTAATTAATACTTATTAATGAATCCTAGGCTTGTTTTATACATAAAATATGGGTAGAATTATTGAAAAAATATGGCTGTGTACCTCTTGCCATTCTTTTCAATGGATGGTTTCCCAGAAGTCTTATTGTATATTTTTTGATTAAAATATAATCTTTTGTGTATAATGCTCCTCGCCATAGTGCACGGTTAGAAAGTAGACTCCAGATGTTAATTTTAGGAAATGGAGTGTAGCTTGCCTGTCCGTGATCTCTCCGTTTTCCGACACTTTTCCTTGTGCCGAGTGCAATGTATAAGTCGCTTTCTCTATTCCATCCGGCAAAACAAGGTGTACCATGCCTTTCTCCGGACCGAGATGAATGAGTACCTGCTCGTTCGCCTTGAGCTTTTCGTTGCTGACGAGGTTACCGTATTGAATGACGGGATCGATAAACAAGGAGGTGCTAAAACCTGCTTGCGTATATTCGGTAGCTTGTCTCCAGCCGTTTTTATCATGAACCCAAGCCGTATTCCGGGTCGTTTTGCCTTTGGGCAAATTGTAAGCGGAGAAATACGTGTTCTCCGGGACGCTCTTGAGCTTATAGCCGATGTAGAACTTTCCGCTAACGTTCACGGGCTTGGAGAAATGGATATAACTTTCCTGTGACCGATTTAGGGATTTAGCGGTCTCAATAAACGTATCGTCCAATATCGATTTATTGCTGTAGGTGGGTTGGAATGTCTCCGTATATAATAATGTAGAAGGCTTAGAGTCGCCGCTGTAAACGGTAACTTCCACTTCCATCTGTTTGTAATTCGTTCCGGCAGGCGGTGTTACGAAATAAGCTCCGTATAAGGTACCCGCTTCGGCTACTTGGTAAGCTTCCGCGTATTCAGTGATATTGGCGGGGTTGTTCCCGAACAAATACGCTTTTTCAGACCCGGGATAGAGCGTACATTCGGCGTTTTCTTGATTACCGGAGTCATAGATGTTGCTCAACCGGAAACAAGGGGTTGATTTATACGGATCAAGTCCCTCGCAAACCTTGGTTTCGTCATCGGACGGGTTTAGCCAATATTTGAGCTGTCTCTCGGGGGTATCGATCGCGTCCCAGGGTTTCTTCAAAGAGAAGAAGTAATCATTCTTCGGACTATTCTCACTAGACTGCCCGCCGGATAACGCTCCGATAATCTCTCCGTCGGCATTGAATAAAGGAGATCCGGAGGAACCGCTGGCCGTATAACCTACTTCCCAAGTCTTGACATGCCAATGAGCGTTCTCGTAAAAAATCATGTTTGGATCTGTCAAGGTAAAGGGAGCCAGATCCTCATCGGATATACTGATTCGCTTTACCGAGTATTGGGGATGTTGGATGCACGTATAGGGGGCAGGTCCTACCTCTTGTGCGTTCCAGCCCGCATAATAAGGCCTGTAATAAACCGGAGGTGTGGCGGTAAGTTCCAACAAGGCCATGTCTGCCATTTCATTAACCGCCTTGAAGTAAGTGGATGCGGTAGACATCTCTTCTGTTCCCCTTAGGATCGGGTCGCAGAAAGGACTGTTGAAGTTGAAAAAGCAGACGATGCTTCCGGCTATTTTCTCATAATCGGGGTTTTTCATCGTGAATTGCTTGTTCAGGCAATGGGAGGCGGTGAGTAGATAAGGCTTTCCGTCATTGTCCGTATTATTTATCAGTGTGCCCGTACACCCTACACTTCCGTCTATGATCAGGAGAACGACGCTTTGCCCCCATTGGGCGTAATCGTTTGTCCCATCTTGATAGCAAGCTAACGGTGGGATTTTACCGATCAGTGAGGTGTTGTCTCCCGGTTCTAACCCCCGCAAGCTCCGGTAGCCATGGTTGACTTCCCCGACGGTCAGTCTTCCTTGAAAAGAGGCGTTGGCCGGTTCTTGATATTCTATGATCAGGCGATCCCCTTGGATAGGAGAGACCGGCAATAGGTTTAACTCCGAGTTGTTTAGGTGATTGAACGAGCCTAATATCTGTGTCTGGTCCTCATTGTATAGGAAGAGCTGGGCGCCTTCGGGCAGTTCATATTCCGTGAAGAGCACGTTGATGGAAAGGGCCCCGGGCGAGTAGATCCCGAGTCTCCATACACGTGTCCCATCCGGCCCGGTGAAAGTTACGCCCGAGTTGTACCGATTGTAATCCGTTATGAATTTATAGGCAAAACGGAAACCGCTTCTTAGGTCGCTCTCATTCAGCGAGTCGATACGCAACTCCTCTTGAACGTCGAACGGAGGCATTTCTTTAAACATCTGTCCGTTTGTACTTCGCATGAGCGATAGCGGAAGCGGGCGGCCTCCGTGGCTAACCTGCGCTTTCAGATTTCCTTGAAAACCTAGCATTGTTAGCAGGAATACAATGTATAAAGAGGTCAACTTTTTCATATCGGGCAAATATAGCTATATTTCTTTACCCCATGATCTATATATCAAGTTTTTTCGCTAAGTTTGCCAATCGAAAAGTACGGACAAACTTAAATAAAACCAATATATAATTAAATTCTAAAGATATGGCAACACCTCCGTTTCACTACGAGCCGATGTTCCAAAAGGGACCGGACACAACAGAGTATTATTTGCTTACAAAAGATTATGTTTCCGTTTCTGAGTTTGAAGGAAAACCGATCTTGAAAGTCGCTAAAGAAGGTTTGACCGCTATGGCTAACGCCGCTTTTCGCGACGTATCATTCATGCTTCGCCGTTCTCACAACGAGCAGGTCGCTAAGATCCTGAGCGATCCGGAAGCTACGGACAACGATAAGTACGTGGCCTTGACATTCCTTCGCAACGCCGAGGTAGCGGCTAAAGGCGTACTTCCTTTCTGCCAAGATACCGGTACGGCTATTATCCACGGCGAGAAGGGCCAGCAGGTCTGGACCGGTTACTGCGATGAGGAAGCGCTTTCCTTAGGTGTTTACAAGACCTATACGGAAGAGAACCTTCGTTACTCCCAGAACGCTCCGCTGAATATGTACGATGAGGTAAATACGAAATGTAACTTGCCGGCCCAGATTGATATCGAGGCTACGGAAGGCATGGAGTATGAGTTCCTTTGCGTGACAAAGGGAGGTGGTTCCGCCAATAAGACTTATTTATACCAAGAGACAAAAGCGATCTTGAATCCGGGTACATTGGTTCCCTTCCTCGTAGAGAAGATCAAGACGTTGGGTACGGCCGCTTGTCCTCCGTATCATATCGCGATCGTGATTGGCGGTACTTCCGCTGAGAAGAATTTATTGACGGTGAAGTTGGCTTCTACTCGTTTCTACGATAGCTTGCCTACGACCGGTAGCGAGGGTGGCCGTGCTTTCCGCGACGTGGAGTTGGAGAAAGAGGTATTGGCCGCCGCTCAGAATATTGGCTTGGGCGCTCAATTCGGCGGTAAATATTTGGCTCACGATGTCCGTATCATCCGTTTGCCTCGCCACGGCGCTTCTTGCCCGGTAGGTTTGGGTGTAAGCTGCTCCGCGGACCGTAATATTAAATGTAAGATCAATAAGGAAGGTATCTGGATCGAGAAGTTGGATAGCCATCCCGGCGAATTGATTCCGGAGGAACTTCGCCAAGCGGGTGAGGGCGACGCTGTCAAGATCAACTTGAACCAACCGATGGCGGATATCTTGAAGGAATTGGATAAATATCCGGTATCTACTCGTTTGTCATTGAACGGAACGATCATCGTGGGCCGTGATATCGCTCACGCTAAACTGAAGGAGCGTCTGGACCGTGGCGAGGATCTTCCCCAATACATCAAGGATCATCCTATTTATTACGCGGGTCCGGCTAAGACTCCGGCAGGTATGGCTTGTGGCTCTATGGGCCCGACGACCGCGGGTCGTATGGACTCATACGTTGATTTGTTCCAGAGCCATGGCGGTAGCATGATCATGTTGGCGAAGGGTAACCGTAGCCAGCAAGTTACGGACGCTTGTAAGAACCACGGTGGTTTCTACCTAGGATCTATCGGTGGCCCCGCGGCTATCTTGGCTCAGAACAATATCAAGAGCATCGAGTGCGTGGAATATCCGGAATTGGGTATGGAAGCGATCTGGAAGATCGAGGTAGAGAACTTCCCCGCGTTTATCTTGGTAGATAACAAGGGTAATGACTTCTTCAAGCAGATCAAGCCTCGTTGCTGATTTCTTGATCGGTAAAGATAAATGAAAAGCGGTATCCGGCGGCAAGCTGGATACCGCTTTTTTTGGCAAAAAAGTCGTACGTGTTTTTTTAATAGGTTAATCCCACGATCCACAGCGGTAGTTTCTTGCCAGAGGCGAACTCCATATTGTCAGCCAAGATGAAGGAATCGGGGAGATCCGCTATTTGCTTGAATGTTTTATCCGCTCCTCCTACCTCGAAGGTGTAGGCATGGTCTACGATAAAGTCGCCTTTTGTTTTTCCATATTCCACGTTATGATTTACGGATAACTGGTTGACGACAAAAGTTTCCCTTGCCGTCCCGATCTGTACGGGAGCGGAAGCTATGGCGTACAATAGGTTGGGATTCTGTAGGTAAATCTTATCCGGTTTTTGCATCTTTTTGACAGATAGTAAATCCGAGTACAATAACTTGAGCAATTCCGCCTTGTCCAAATTCTGTAAGTAATTGATGACAGAGTTTCGGGAAAGTCCGATCATTCCCGCTAGTTTCGTGATGTCCAGCTCATAAGGAACAGAGGTAGCTAAGATACCCATCAAAGCCTTTAGCTTCCGTGTATAGGCAGGATCTACGCCACACAGCAACGGGAGTTCCTGCTCAATAATGAGATTGACCACATTCTCGATATTAATATAATAATCTTCTCTGTTACCCGTAAAAAAGGGGTAATACCCTTCGTGGAGATATTCGTTAAACATTTGTACGGGGCGACATTTCTCATTTATTTCCCGGCAAATGTTTCCTGGATTTTCCAGTATCGTTTGTAGGGAATAGACAGGTATATCAATTTGCTTATAGAACATGAGAAATTCCCGGAAGGAAAGTCCGTACATATTATATGGTAGGCAACGTCTGGAAAGATCGGCATCCGCATTCAATATATTCAATAGGGAAGAACCGCTAAAAACAATTCGTAGAGATGGATACAGGTCGTAGGCCTCTTTTATCTCTTTACTCCAAGTGGGATATTTATGTACTTCATCAAGGAATAATTGTTTTCCTCCTTGCAAATAGAACCGCTCAATCAGTTCAGATAGGGTGTGATTACTGAAATAGATGCTGTCGAGCGTGCAATAAAGTACCTCCCTGCTTCCCGGCTGGAAATTCAGTTTGATGTATTGCAACATGAGTGTTGTTTTTCCGACACCCCTTGATCCTCTGATGGCGATCAGAGGATTATCCCAGTGAATTTGGTTCATGAGTTCCCTTATGATATGGGTACTCGTTTGTGCCAGTAATCGTTCTTGTTTAATAAATAGACTATCCATACGCTGATTGATTGAATGACAAATATACGATTTATTCAAGATAGATAGCAAAAAGTACATGGATTTGTTAAGGGCAAAAAGCAAATCTGGTATTTTTTTGTTAAGAGTAAAAAGCAAAACCTGTAAGTATCCGGTCGTAGCGTACTTTACGTATTGGCTTTCAAAAGTTTGTATAAATATCAATGAAACTATTACACTTTAATTTTTTACCTTTGTTGCGTTTAAGTGATAAAACAGATTTCCAATGCCTCGTATATACATCCTCTTGATGTCGGTCTTGATCTCGGCTTTTTATGCTTGCGATCATCGGGGGAAGCCTTACCCTGCTACCCTGTCGCAGATCGAATCCCTTGCGGATACAAATCCGGAAGAGGCCCGGCCTTTGTTGGATCGATTGCGGGATAGCCTTTCGCTCTTTGATGAGGAACAGCATATGTATTATGACTTGCTCGACTTGAAGGTCAATGATAAGATGTATGTCCGGCATACATCCGATTCCTTAATTAAACGAATCACCGCTTTCTATGAGACATATGGCGATCGGGATAAATTACTGGAGTCTTATTACTATATGGGCCGTGTCTACCGGGATCTGAACGATGCCCCGGAAGCGTTGAAGTATTTCCAAAAGGCATTGGATGTGGCGGGGGATACGAGAAAGTACCGATTATTGTCCAATGTCTATTCGCAGATGGGTACGCTTTATTTTTATCAAAATGTGTATGAGAATGCGATCCGTATGCATGAGAAAGCGGCTCAATATAAGTTATTAAAGGGGGATAGCACTAGCTTGTCTCTTGTGATGAGAGACATCGCACGGGTGTATGATGCGATCAATAAGAATGATAGTGCGGTTTTGTATTATCAAAAGGCTGCCGATATAGCGAAAGAGATAGGCTTGGTGCATCGCTATTCCGGTATATCAACAGAATTAGGAGATCTTCATCGGGAAATGGGAATGTATGATAAGGCTTTTGAATGTTTGTTTGAATCATTAAAAGATTCCGTAGGTCGGAATATGTATCCTACTTATTCTACATTGGGACATATTTATTTAGAGGTGGGAAAATTGGACTCTGCCGACTACTATTTAAGGAGGTGTTTGGATAGTCCCGATTTATATGTGAGAGACGCTATTTATGAGTACTTGTCGCTTTTGTACGAGCGCCGGTTGAATTATCGGGAGGCTATTCGCTATGTTCGTCTTGGCCAGCAAGTGCAAGATACCATCCGCAAGATAACCGATTCGGAGGAAATCCGTAAAATGACCTCTTTGTATAATTATCAGAAGCGGGAAACTGAGAATTTACGGCTAAAGGGCGAGAATGACCGGATGCAGATTCGTATTTACCGGATATTATCCTTGTTCGGATTGGGGCTTTCGATAACCTTATTGTTTATATATAGACTGAAACGGCAGAAAGAGCGGTTGGCTAGGCAGTTTGAGGCGCTTCAGCGGGAAAAGCAAGAACAATATGAGAGAAGTTTTCAATATGTAGAAGCGAATAACGCGAAATTGAATGAATTGGGAACCTTACTATCTAAAGACCATGAAGATACAAATTCATTGCTTCATGTGCGAAAAGAACTTTTGCAAGTGACCAATGAACAAATACAGTTGCGGCGTACCGAGCGTGATTTGTTAGAGTCGGATTTAAGGCATTCGGATATCTATATGAAATTCCATTCCACGAATGAGGCAGATCAGATAATCAGGGAAGAAGATTGGAATGCTTTACGGAAGGAGTTAGATAAGACATACAATAATTTTACGAATCGTCTATATCAGTTATATTCGGGAATGTCATTGATAGAACTCCGGATTTGTTACTTGATAAAGATATCAGTCAAGGTAACTGATATGGCAAAAATCTTGGGTCGCTCCAAACCCTCCGTATCCTCATCCCGTAAACGGCTTTATAAAAAAATAAAGGGAGAGGATGGAACCCCGAATGAACTGGATGAATTAATCGCTGATCTTTAGTCTTATACAACTCTACGAACAAAAAGCGAACAAAAAGCGAACAAAGTTTTAGCCCCGAATCCAACCTTATCGGATACTTTTGCAATCAAAAAATGAATGGGATGAAAAGAATTTTATTTTTGACTTTGTTGAGTTGTGTTGGGCTGTGTACACATGTGATGGCTGAAGAGAAGAAAGGGGATCTTGATAAAGAAGAAGAACGTTCTATTTCTCATGATCCGGTAAAAGTGGAAATGTCAGAGAGTATGTTGACGCTCCATTTTATGAGATCGCTAGGTGAAGTGTCTATATGGATCGTCGATGATCGTGGAACTTTAGTCTATGAAGAATCATTATTGATATCCTCTCCTCAGAGTTATTGTGTTCCTATGATTAACTGTACGGAAAATCTTCGCTTGATTATTTTAGGGGATAATATTGATTTAGAATTACCAATATTTTATTGATCTGTAGATGAAAAAGACAATATTATTTCTTTTTTTATTTGTCTTATGTATAGAGGCAAGAGCACAGTGGTCTATAATTCCAGATGTTAGCTTCTCTATTATTAAGCGGAATGATTTTGGGGATGGCTGGGGTACTGGCATAAAAGGAGGACTTGGTATAGAAAACCAAATATATTCTAATTTTGGTGTAAGAACAGGTCTGTTTTATGCTTCAAGGGGATATAGTTTAGGACCTGCTTTTGGTCGTTATGAATATTCTCTTGAGAATGTCGTATATGAGATGCCTTATACTAATAAATTGAAGCGTAATTTTTTACAGGTTCCACTTTTACTAACTTATACTCACTCTTTGAATCAATCGCTTGCGTTAAGTTTTGGCTTAGGCCCTTATGCTGGTATTAGTGTGAAAGATTATTGGGAAGGAGGTTATAGTGAAGAACATTATTGGGAGGGGAATCAAGATGCGTGTAGTCATAAATCAGTCTTTGAGGGATTAAATAATTTTGATTGGGGAATCTCCTCTTCTGCGGCCATAGATATTCATAAATGGCGTATCGCTATAAACTATGATTTGTCTTTGGGTGAGGAAGATAAGAATTCAGGAATAAATGCTAATTATCATTCGTTAAGTATTGGTATAGGTTATAGATTTTTATTAGGAAGAAAAGTGAATTAAGGAAATTTTATAAGAAACGGGTATATATTATTTTAATCAAGTTGGATAAGGATATATATCATTTCTTATTGGTATCTCATATACATAAAGTTATATAATGTTTATTGTTATTCTAAGTAATTGATTATGAAAACGAATTTGTATCTGTTGTTTTTTATATCTCTAGTATGTCTAGGGAGTTGTGATAAAGAAGAGGATGTGCTAATAGCTGACCCTCAGAATGTTGTAGAGGAAAAGTCTGATCTAACAAAAAACTTAACAGTTGAGCTTGTTAAAAATTTTGCTACAATGACATCCTCTAATAAGGATAATAGATTTATATCTAAGTCTACTGATATACCTTCGGGAGGTATAATAATAGATGAATGTGTTAAAACCACTTGTATGATTGATCTAAATGGAACGATATTAACAAAAAGTGGTGATCAAACAATGCCGGACTCAACAACCGTTGATTTGTATCTTGTAAATTTTCATTCAGAAGATGGAACAAAAGGATTTTCCATAGCTACTGGAGATAAACGCCTCAATAAGGTATATGCTTATACGGAAAAAGGTTCAATAGGTGACACCGCTAAAATATATCCTTTGGCGTGTGCGATAAAGTCGATCCCATCCGTAGTAAAGGCAGATATAGAAAAGTATTATCAAGAACCCTCTTTAAGAGAAGCTCGACAAGTGATCGGTGTTATATCTGGACCACACGTTAAAACTCATTGGAATCAAGATTATCCATATAATTCAATGTGCCCATATTTTGCTTCAGTGGAATCTGACAGATACTTGAAAGGGCATGCGCCTGTTGGATGTGCGGCAGTAGCTACTGCTCAAGTTGTAGCCTATTATCAACGTTTCACGTCCAGTGTTCGTGATGTGCATACAGGACTTCCCTATAAATATGACTTTTTTGAACTAACTCGGAATCCTAAAATTAGTTATGAATTAGATAGAGACAATCCTTTGGTTTTTGAAGTAAGTCAATTATGTTATGAGATAGGAGTAGGATGTCAAATTAAATGGTCTGATAGGAAAGGAAATTTGGACGACCCTCGCAAAATAGCGACTTATTTAACATCTAAACAAGGATATTCAATAGAATGTGATAATGATGCGAATGTTGATATTAATAAATTATCTAGGAATATACAAAGGGGAAATCCTCATATTTCCGCAGGAACGAGAAAAAAGCCTCAGTCTGGTCACGTTTGGATTTGGGATGGTGTTCAAGTGAATGCGAATTCTGAAGTTACTTTAGTGCATTGTAATTGGGGACATGGATTTACTAGTGGAATTTCAGATTCTGATGGCTGGTATACTATAAGCAGGATGGAACAGCCAGATCCGGATATGCAGCCATACTTTGATGATAATGTTCAGATATATATAACAAACTATTAATTTATTAGCGATGATAATGATAAAAAGGTTTCTATTGATATTAATATGTGTTGCCTTGTTTTGTAGTTGCGATAAGCAAGATTCCTCTGAGGGAGGCTCCGATATTTTTGAGAGCCAAATGGTCAATCTTAGCTCGGATAAGCAAATAATTGATATAAAAGCCAGCGAGACGCATTGGTATATGCGGGTTAAAGAAGTGGAGGAGTCAATGAATCAGCAGTTGGATACAATAAGAGGTAATTGGTATACTTTAATAAAGAAAAATGGAGGAGAATATCTTTCTGTTTCTGTTGCTTCTAATATAGGAAAGGAGAGAAGTCTATCTATTGGTATTGTATGCGATAATCGTTTCTCTCAAATTATGATTAATCAAAAAGGTGAATCTTTTTAATGTTCTAAATACAAATATGATGAAAAAAGAATTATTGGTATCGGTGTTAATGATGTTTTGTTTGTTGTCTTGTAATAATGACTTGATAGATGATTGTAAAGAGAACGTGAATACTTCTATGACAAAATCTGTTGATTTTGTTCCAGATACAATGGATCTGAAATTTATTTATCAGAATAAACAATATATGTCGACTTGTCTAGTATATGATGATTATATAGATGTACTAGATGAAGAGGTAAAAGTTGTTTACAAGTCGATAAAATCTAAACCAATGGCTGCTTTGATGCGCCATGACGGGTTTGTTGAATATTTTGATAAGGAAGAGGATTTACTCAAAAAATTTGGTGAACATATGAAGATGGAAAAGGCCGCTGTTACCAAAAGCATTAGTTTTAGCGATCAAAGAGGTCTTCCTGAAGACGATTGGAACAATAATCCTAATAGATATAAAGCTAGAGCGTTTTTGTATGACGATAAAAATTTTTCTGGTAGAAGATGTAAGGATATAGTATTAGAAAATCCGGGAGATGCTGTTGATATTCCTAATTTGAAAGAATATGATTCGTTTAATGATAAATGTTCTTCTGTGAAAGTTCAAAATTATAATTTTGGTGTTTATGCTTTGTTAGTTGTATATGAGAATGATACATATAACAAAAATGATTCGGGAAATTCGTATTACTTCTATGCCGGTTATATGGATCAAGCGGATAGAGAATATGAACATGCGAATTTGAAATATATATTTGTTGATGCTGTACCTCCTTTACCTGAGTCTAGGATTGATTCGTGGAATGATAGAATTTCTTCTTGCAAATTTTATTTTTGTTCGCCAAATAATTTCCCAGAGGTTGACTAGATGAATATGCGTGCATTTCACATTATCTGTAATGTGGAAGAAGTTGGTTTTTATTTGTGATTCTTTATAAAAATCCCGGATAGCGTTTAATCTACCCGGGATTATATATTAATGTATAAGACCTTATCTTAGTTTCTGTACTCCCTGCGAGGCCCGCGATCACCACGATCTTGACGAGGACCACGGTCTCCGGACGCTTCCGGCCGATCTCGAAAATGTGAAGCAGATCATCCTTGCCCGATATAACCTCAACGAGCGTACCGTAAGGCATAATAGATCTGTTATCCCTCAAAAGGCATGTTTTGGCAACATGATCCTAAATTACCAGTAGTACTTACCTTGCCAACACAGTATATCTTCTATGCCACTTGCAGTATATATCCCGTGGATAAGTAAGTAGTACTGACTTTTCCGGCATGAGAAAAGCGTTTCCCTTAGGCGAACAAATAGTTTCTCCTAGGGAAAACTAAAGTTTCGTAAGCACGAAACTAAGGTTTCCTCATGAGAAAACAAAAGTTTTTATAGCGTAAAACTTTTGTTTTATACCAAGAAAAACTATAAATATCAATTAATCAGTTTCTTAAATGATATATGAAGCATGACCAAATAGATAGCTTGCCGGCTAAGCAATGTCTCCGTCTTCGGTCGCTTCTTGAAAAAGATAGGACTAATAATGCGATTGGCGAGTAGGGGACGGTGGTGTTTTGTGATTGAAAAGTAGTAAATGGTGGTAGATACGAGCCGATAGTGGTAGATGCTATTTATCTACCACCACTCGATAAATAACTTATGACCAATTGATTATAGCTATAGTTGTAGGTGTGGTAGATGATTTGATAAAAAAATCCCGGATAGTGTTTAATCTACCCGGGATTATATATAATGTATAAGACCTTATCTTAGTCTCTGTACTCCCTGCGAGGTCCGCGATCACCACGATCCTGACGAGGACCACGGTCTCCACGATCTTGGCGAGGTCCACGCTCACCTCTTTCTGGTCTCGGTGGACGTTCCTCGTAACCTTCCGGTTTCGGAAGCAATACCTTGCGGGAAAGTTTGAACTTGCCTGTCTTCGGATCGATATCAACCAACTTGACAGAAACCGTATCGCCTTCCTTCAAGCCGGCTTGCTCAACGGTCTCCAGACGTTTCCAGTCGATCTCGGAAATGTGAAGCAAACCATCCTTGCCCGGCATGAACTCAACGAACGCACCATAAGGCATGATAGAGGAAATCTTTCCTTCATAAACCTCTCCGATCTCAGGAACAGCCACGATACCTTTGATCGCCTTGACAGCCGCGTCGATCGTAGCCTTATTCGTGCCGGAGATCTCGATCTTTCCTACGCCGTCTACCTCATCGATAGATACCGTAGCTCCCGTTTTCTCTTGGATACCTTGGATGATCTTACCGCCCGGGCCGATTACCGCACCGATGAATTCCTTACCGATAATCATCGTCTCGATACGAGGTGCATGAGGTTTCAAATCCTCACGAGCTTCCGGTTGAGCCTCCAAGATCTTGCCCAAGATATGCATACGACCCTCTTTAGCTTGAGCCAAAGCATTCTCAAGGATCTCGTAAGACAAACCGTCTACCTTGATATCCATCTGGGTAGCCGTGATACCGTCTTTCGTACCCGTTACCTTGAAGTCCATATCACCCAAGTGATCCTCGTCGCCTAAGATATCAGACAAGATGGCGTAGTTCGTACCCTTGTTCTCGGAGATCAATCCCATAGCGATACCGGATACCGGTTTCTTCATCGGGACACCCGCGTCTCTCAACGCCAAGGTACCGGCGCAAACCGTAGCCATAGAAGAAGAACCGTTAGACTCCAAGATATCGGAAATCACACGTACTACATACGGATAGTTATCAGGGATCATACGTTTTAGCGCACGGTGAGCCAAGTTACCGTGTCCGATCTCACGACGGCCTACACCACGTGTTGCTTTGGCCTCGCCTGTGGAGAACGGGGGGAAGTTATAATGTAAAAGGAAACGCTCGTATCCATGGTTCAATACGTCGTCTATCATTTTCTCATCAGACTTCGTACCTAAAGTTACCGTAGATAAAGACTGTGTCTCTCCACGTGTAAAGATAGCGGAACCGTGAGGACCCGGCAGGCAATCTGTCTCGATCCAGATCGGACGGATCTCGGTAGTCTTACGACCGTCCAAACGCTTACCCTCATCAAGGATGGCACGGCGCATAGCCTCTTTCTCTACATCGTGATAGTAGCGACCGATCATTTCCAGTTTCTCGTCCGTCAACTCCTCCTCGGAGAATTGAGCCTTGTATTCTTCTACGATTTTCTCGAATGCCTCGCTGCGTTCGTGCTTGCCGCTACCGGATGTGGCTACGGCGTAAGCCTTGGCGTAACATTTGTCGTGTACGTCCTTGCGCAACTCGTCATCGTTTACCTCGTGGCAATATTCGCGTTTTACCAATTTGCCGCAAGCCTCGGATAACTCCAGCTGAGCCTTGCATTGTACCTTGATAGCCTCGTGAGCGACCTTGATAGCCTCAAGCATCTCAGATTCCTGAACCTCGTTCATCTCACCCTCAACCATCATGATGTTGTCTATGGTAGCGGCAACCATGATGTCGATATCAGCTTTCTCCAATTCCGCGGAAGTTGGGTTGACGATGTATTTTCCATCCGTACGAGCTACGCGAACCTCAGAGATCGGTCCGTTAAAAGGAATATCAGAAACTGCCAAAGCGGCGGAAGCGGCCAAACCTGCTAATGCGTCCGGCAAATCTTCGCCATCCGCGGAGAACAATATAATATTTACATATACCTCAGCGTGGTAGTTGTCCGGGAAAAGAGGACGCAACGCACGGTCTACTAAACGAGATGTGAGGATTTCATAATCAGAAGCTTTTCCTTCTCTTTTTGTAAAACCTCCGGGGAAACGTCCAAAAGCGGAGTATTTCTCTTTGTATTCTACTTGCAACGGCATGAAGTCAACACCCGGGTTCGCATCTTTAGCGGCACAAACAGTGGCGAGCAACACGGTGTTGTTCATACGAACGGTAACCGCTCCGTCCGCCTGTTTGGCCAATTTCCCGGTTTCGATGGTAATGGTTCTTCCATCACCTAACTCGATCGTCTTGTTAATTGGATTAAGCATAATCTTTTTTCTTATTTTTCTATCTGTCAAAAATTGGTGCAAATGTAATGAAAGTTTACCTGTAATTGCATGAAAATGAAAAGAAATAACAGTCTTGAAATACTTTTTTTGAAAAAAGCCTTGAAGAAATACGGAATAATAGTGCCACAATTGTAAAATAATGTATATTTGCACCAGATTAGTAATATAGACAAACTGGAATAATGAAACAAATATCTACGAATTTACTAGCTGTGCTGTGTGTTATGTTGCTTTTGTTCACGGCTTGTAAGAAGAATTCTGATTTTACGGTGGAAGGTGTAGTGTCCGGCGCTGATGGCCAGATGATGTATCTGGAGAATGTAGGTGTGTCGACGGTAGAGTTGATGGACTCCGTAAAACTGACGGCGGCGGGTAAATTCAGCTTTACGAAGCCTCGTCCGGCATTCCCGGATTTTTATCGCTTGCGTCTGAATAACCAATTGATCAACTTCTCGGTAGATTCTACGGAGACGATCTCGTTCGTGGCCGATGCCGGGACTTTCGCTACTTCTTATAGCGTGGAGGGCTCGGAGAATTGCAAGGCGATCAAGAATATTACCTTGGCTCAATTAGATGCGAACCAAGCGATCCATCGTTTACGGAAAGAGTCTGAGTCCGGTCTGTTGGCGGATTCCGTATATTCCCGTCAGGTGCTCGAGGCCGCCGAGGCTTATAAGGACGTGGCTCGTAAGTATATTTATTCCGCCCCGATGTCCGCTGCCGCTTACTTTGCCTTGTTCCAGCAAATCGACGGCTTGCTGTTCTTCGATTTGTATGACAAGAACGACTCGAAGGCTTATGGTGCCGTAGCCACCAGCTTCGATCACTATTATCCGGAAAGCCCTCGTGCTAAGCATCTGTATAACTTGGCTCTTCAATCGATAAAGGTGATTCGTAGCCAGCGCCCGATGGACTTGGATAAGGTGGAGAAGAAAGAGGTTAGTTTCTTGGATATCGAGTTGCCGGATGTACATGGGGAAAATACGAAATTGTCTTCTGTCGCTACAGGTAAGGTGGTGTTGATCAACTTCACGGCCTATATGTCCGAATGGTCTCCTGCCTTGAATATGGAATTTGGCGATTTATATACGAGGTACCACGATAAGGGCTTGGAGATTTACCAGATCTCTTTGGATAATGATCTTCACTTCTGGAAGAACGCCGCTTCTAATTTACCTTGGGCTTGCGTGCGTGATCCACAGTCTGTTTACTCTCAGACCGCGGCGTTGTATAACGTGAAACAGCTTCCGGCGATCTTTATCTTGGATCGCAAGGGAAACTTGGTTAAACGGGTGGACGACGTGAAGAAACTTGAGGCTGACATCAAGTCCGTATTGTAAATTGTTCATGATTTAATCATCAGATTTATATGTTATAAAGCACTTTCGTAAACTTGTTCATCTTAGAAAGATAACCTAACTTTGCGGAGTCTTGAAATGATAAAAAAGGGGAGTTCCGGCCATATGACTTGGTCGGGATTCTTTTTTATTATGCGATAATCAATCAATATTAATATAAAGAATAAGGAGGATTTAATATGGCTGTTAGTTATATGACAAAGGACGGCTACGATAAGATTTTAGCTGAAATCAACTATTTGGAGACCGTGAAGCGCCCTGAAATATCAGCCCAGATCGCTGAGGCGAGGGATAAGGGTGACTTATCTGAGAACGCTGAGTACGATGCCGCCAAAGAGGCTCAAGGTATCATGGAGGCTAAGCTTGCGCAGTTAAAAGGTTTGATCTCAAACGCCCGTCTGATCGATGAGAGTCGTGTGAAAACTGATGAGGTTCAGATTTTGAACAAGGTGAAAATTAAAAATACGAAGAATAACGCTGTCATGACCTACACGTTGGTATCGGATTCGGAGGCTAACCTAAAAGAAGGAAAGATCTCCGTAAGCACGCCGATCGCCCAAGGTTTGATGGGAAAGAAGGTAGGGGATGTCGTTGAGATCCGTGTGCCTTCCGGCTTGATGACTTTTGAGATTATGGATATTTCAATTTAAAAACAGAAAGACGTATGGCAACTATTTTCAGTAGAATCGTGGCGGGTGAGATCCCTAGCCACAAGGTTGCGGAAGACGATGAGTTTTTTGCTTTCCTCGATATCAATCCGGTAGCCTTGGGGCATACCTTGGTAATTCCCAAGAAGGAGGTCGATTATATCTTTGATATTGATGATCCGATGCTGGGACGGATGGTCGCTTTCGCTAAACGGGTAGCTCGTGCCCAAGAGACCGCTATCGAGTGTAAGCGTGTAGGATTGGCTGTCATGGGTTTGGAAGTGCCCCATGCGCATATCCATTTGATTCCTATCACGAAGGAGTCCGATATGTATTTCGGTGGGAAGAAATTGGCTGTAAGTCAAGAAGAATTGGCCGAGATCGCCGCTAAGATTAGAAAAGAATTCAAATAATTGAATATAATTTTTTAATTATAAAAAATTGGTTATATTTGTACCCGTTGTTTTATGCGTGACAATATCATGCAAAGGGGACAGCAAATCATTAATATGATTCATTAGTGGTTTTTACTCATAAATTTGTTAACCTTAGAAGAAAGGCCCCTCTGTGACAGAGCGGCCTTCTTTTTTTAAACACACAATAAACATTATAAACTACTAAATCTATATCTTCATCTTACATCTTCGAATAGGGTTAGGGGAGCCAAACGGCATGCCTGTTCCAACCGTGTACACCGTTCCAGTAATCATGCCAGTCATATAGCATACCGGATTGATGGATATATACGCCACATAATACAAGGGAGATAAGCCATAAGGCTAATAATATCCATCTTGCTTGCGTCGGTAAGGGACGTACCTTGAACAATTGGCAGCAAATCGCGTATATCAGGGAGAATATGGGGATGCCGATGAATAAGATCGTCCCTATGCATCCCATGATTGCCATTGACAGCGGTGCTCCGTTTATCAAGTCCGCTCCGAACGGAGAGAGGTTATAGATGAATCCGGCCCCACCCATGAGCAACGCGAATGTTACGACTACCAGAATGAATACGACTAGTACTAGCGGTGGCAACAGGAAGATTCCGGCCAATATGATGAAAAACTTCAGGATGAACCCGATGACCAGAACGAAAACATCCGCCAGCTTTTGGAAGAAGTTCCTCGGCTTATCCGAGCTGATAAAGTCGTTCACGTTATTGCTGACTTTCTCGAATCCATCTGTCACGGTCTTTCCGATATTCTCCACCGTCACGCTTTGTCCGCGCATCTCGAGTTTCTCGGTCGCCGTACGTGCCATCGGTACGATGATCCACAACAAAAAGTAAAGCGGAACCGTGATTCCATAGAAGAACATCAGAAGGAAAAGCACGATACGTACGGCAGTCGGGTCCCAATCCATGTAGGCGGCGAAACCTCCGGCGACACCTCCCAGAATACGGTTATCCGGGTCACGCATCAAGCGTTTCTTGGTCGTCTGGGTATGAGTCTCCTGTTGTTGTGCCCGGTAATTATCCTCGTGGTCGGTGCTTTTCTCTTCCTCCTCGAAAATCTCTTCCGGCTTACCCATCCGTTTGATCACTTCCTCTACCTGCTCGATCGTGATGACCTCGTAGCCTAAGCGGACACGCTCGTTAAGAAGTTCCGAGATACGCATCTCGAAATCATCCATGATCTCATCCGAACCCTCTTCTTTGCGGAAGTGGATGCGCAGGTTAGACAGATATTTGTCTAATAATTGGTATGCGTCTTCGTCAATGTGGAAAACTGTGCCTCCCAGATTAACAGTAAGTGTCTTCTTCATCACTCTTTCGTTTTAATTGTTTCTGATGTGGTTTATTGTATCATTTAGTTCCTGCCATGAAGCCTCCAGCTCGCCGAGGAATAGTTCTCCTTTCTCGGTCAGTTGGTAATACTTGCGTGGCGGTCCTTGCGTAGATTCTATCCACTGATAACTTAATAGCTCGCTATTTTTTAGTCGGGTTAAAAGAGGATATAAAGTGCCTTCCACAACGATCAACTTCGCTTCTTGTAACTTCTGAATGATATCAGAGGTGTAAGCGGGTTCCTTTTTGAGAAGCAGGAGGATGCAATATTCCAGCGTCCCTTTCCTCATTTGTGATTTTACGTTCTCTGCATTCATCTCTTTTAATTTTATGCTACAAATGTATGTATTACATATGTACTATGCAATACATGCTACTATGAATTATTATTATTTAACCGAATACTTGCACAAAAAGAGCAATTATGTGTAAAAAAAGGACTGATGTCGTGTCTTTTAGAAGAGAAAAGCGTACTTTTGCGGTATCAATTCAAAATAAGGAATTATGATTTATTATCATTTCGCCGAGTTAATACACCGTCAGGCAGAGAAATATGGGAACCGTACAGCGTTGAAACATAGAGATAACGCTACGGGGAAATGGTTGAAGATTTCTTGGAGGGAGTTTTCCGATAAAGTTATGCTTACGGCCAAGGCGATGGCTGAGTTCGGGATAAAGGTACAAGAGAATATCGGGGTTTATTCCCAGAATATGCCTCAGTGTTTATATACGGACTTCGGTGCGTATGGTAACCGGGTGGTTTCCATCCCGATGTATGCGACGAATTCTCCGGGACAAATCGAGTACATCATCAATGACGCTAAGATCCGCACGTTGTTCGTGGGTGAGCAATTGCAGTATAATAACGCTTTCAAGGTACAGAAGGACTCTAAGTATCTGGAGCGTCTGGTTGTCTTTGATCCGGCGGTCAAGATGAATCCGGAAGATAAGACGTCCATTTATTTTGATGATTTCTTGCGCTTGGGGGATAACGCGCATGCGGAGAGCACGGTGAAAATACGTATGACGGAAGCCGTTCCGGAGGATCTGGCTACCATTATATATACGTCCGGTACGACAGGTGAGTCGAAAGGCGTAATGCTTCCTCATTCTTGCTATCTGGAGGCGATGCGGATACATGATGTACGTCTGCCTCTGGTAACCGACAAGGATCTATCCATGAGTTTCTTGCCAATGACTCATATCTTCGAGAAGGCTTGGTGTTATTATTGTCTCCATAAAGGGGTTACGATCGCTATCAACCAAGACCCGAAAATGATCCAGAAGACATTGCCGGAGGTTCATCCTACCTTGATGTGCAATGTGCCTCGTTTCTGGGAGAAGGTGTATGCGGGCGTGCATGAGAAGATCAACTCCGCCTCTCCGGCCATGAAGAAGATTTTCTTGGATGCGATCGAGACTGGGCGAAGGTATAATCTGGAGTATAAGAATAAAGGTATTCCGGCCCCGTGTAGTCTGAAGTTGAAGTTCCAATTTTACAATAAAACGGTTTTTACCTTATTGAAGAAGGTATTGGGTATTGAGCGTGGACGGTTTTTCCCGGTGGCGGGCGCTCCGTTATCGGATACGATTAATGAGTTCTTGCAGTCCGTGAATATCCCGATCGCTTATGGTTATGGACTTAGCGAGACGACGGCTACGGTTTGTTTCTACCCGGAGATCGGATTCCAGTTTGGTTCTATTGGTGAGGTAATGCCGGGAGTTCAAGTGAAAATAGATCCGGGGAATAACGAGATCTTGGTGAAAGGCAAGACCGTGATGTCCGGGTATTATAATAAACCGGAGGAAACGAGGAAGGCTTTCACCGAGGATGGTTTCTTCCGTACCGGCGACGCTGGTCGTTTGGAGGGTAATACGTTATTCTTTACGGAACGAATCAAGGATTTGTATAAGACTTCAAACGGAAAATATATCGCCCCGCAAGCGATCGAGATGGTGATGAGCGGTGATAATTATATCGAGCAAATCGCTGTTATCGGCGATCAACGTAAGTTCGTGAGCGCCTTGATCGTGCCGGCTTATCCATTGTTGGAGAAGTATGCCGGGGAAAAAGGCATCTCGTTCGAGAGCCGGGAGGAGTTGGTGAAGAACAAGGATATCATTCGTTTCATCGAGGCTAGGGTAGAGGAGCACCAGAAGAACTTGGCTTCTTACGAGAAGATCAAGCGCTTTACCTTGTTGCCGGAACCCTTCATGATGGGATGCGAGCTGACGGATACGCTAAAGTTGCGACGTCCGGTCGTATTGCAGAAGTACGCTACCGAGATAGAGGCGATGTACGAGGAATAACGAGTTTGTCGGCTATCAACTATTTCTTATCTTCGCGGTAAATTTAAAAAAGAAAAGAACATATGATCACATCAGACCAACTACATGACGTGTTGGAGCGCGATAAGGCGCTGAGGGGGTATCTTTGACATCGATAGCAAGACCATTCAGTTAGAAGAGGAGGAGCTACGTACGCAAGACCCCGGTTTCTGGGAAGACGCCAAACGTGCGGAAGTCCAGATGAAGAAAGTAAAGGAGCTAAAGAAATGGATCGAGCTTTACGGTGAGGTACATGCGGCGGCTGAGGAGCTAGAGTTGGCTTACGAATATGTAAAGGAAGAGATTATCACCGAGGAAGAGGTGGATGCGGCTTATAAGAAGGCCCTTCATTTACTGGAAGACTTGGAGTTCCGCAATATGCTTCGTGACGAGGCCGATCAAATGAGCTGCGTGCTCAAGATCAACTCGGGTGCCGGTGGTACCGAGAGCCAAGATTGGGCTTCCATGTTGATGCGTATGTATCAGCGTTGGGCTGAGAATAACGGTTATAAGATCTCTATCGCCAACTATCAGGAAGGGGATGAGGCCGGTATCAAGACGGTTACGATCGATATCGAGGGCGATTACGCCTATGGCTATCTAAAGAGCGAGAATGGCGTGCATCGTTTGGTACGTGTATCTCCTTACAACGCCCAAGGTAAACGAATGACCTCTTTCGCCTCCGTATTCGTCACCCCGTTGGTGGATGATACGATCGAGGTAAAGGTAGAGGCGGCGGCTATCTCTTGGGATACGTTCCGTTCGGGCGGCGCCGGAGGACAGAATGTGAACAAGGTGGAATCCGGAGTTCGCTTGCGTTATCAGTTCAAGGACCCGTATACAGGCGAGGAAGAAGAGATCTTGATCGAGAATACCGAGACTCGCGACCAACCCAAGAACCGTGAGAACGCTATGCGTCAATTGCGTTCCATCCTTTACGATAAGGAGTTGCAGCATCGCATGGCCGAGCAGGCCAAGGTGGAGGCTGGAAAGAAAAAGATCGAGTGGGGTTCGCAGATCCGTAGTTACGTATTCGATGACCGTCGCGTAAAAGACCATCGTACGAACTACCAGACTTCCGACGTGAACGGTGTGATGGATGGAAAGATCGACGATTTCATCAAAGCATACTTGATGGAGTTCGCCGGAGAAGAAAGCGCGGAAAAATAAGTTTTTCCCTTTAACATTTGCATATCTCGATAATAAATCGTAATATTGCACCCGATTTCAGAGCCTAGCTCTGAACAGGTCCTATAGCTCAGTTGGTTAGAGCACCTGACTCATAATCAGGGAGTCCTTGGTTCAAGCCCAAGTGGGACCACTACTTAATAATCAGGCAGTTACAATGAAGATTGTAGCTGCTTTTTTTATGCCCCGTGACGTTTTCGTGACGCAACAAACGTTAAATTTTCATCTTCTGCACTTGTATTTGGTTGTACTTCTCCTACTTTTGGGCTTTATATTTTAATTAGATTGGATTAGATTTATGGCTAAAGTGTGTACTGTAGAAACGAAAGTGAAGCTTTGTGGTTTGTATGTCAGAGAACCGTTAGACTATATTTTTGACGAAGAGGATTACAATCTGTTTCTGCGAACATTCGACCTTCCAGAGTCTCTTATGGAATATAGGAGGTACCTTTATATATATGGTGCTTTTACAAGATATCAATCACATAAGTGTAAAACTGCAGAGATGCAAGAAAAATTTCTGCAATAAGATAGAGATGTCTGTAAATGGAGAAAGATGTTGGAGCAGTTAGAAAATTACCTGTTAGCCTTAAAACCTTATACATATAATATACTAACTTCAGAACAGATGAAAAACGGGAAGCTGTATCTTGAGAATGAAGAACGGTTCCAAGATGTAGTGATAAAATTTTTGATAGAAGAAATATGTGCTTTTGAGAATGCCCGGCAAGATGGTCAGAAGACTCGTCCAGAAGATGTGAATTTAGAGAGAATACAGCACAGCTTGCGGCTACTCGTGAAGAGGATTATAAACTAAATGGGACAAAAAGAGGATTTTTAACGCCTTTGGACTTATTAGAAAGCCAAACAACAATAAGGCTTTTGTCTTATTTAGTAAGATTAGACCGTTTGTTTACTGAGATATCATATTCACGGTTAACCGATGTTCCTCTTACAAAAGAAGACTACTCATTTATTTATCGTTATATAGATTATTTTGACTTGCTGGCTTATAAGAAAACAGCTAATACTACAGCTCTTGAAAAGTTGATAAAGGAGAGGTTGAAGTCTTTCCTGCTGGTAAAAGCTATGTATGAGCAAATATTGGGTATAGAAGAGCGAATTAATCAGACTGCTATTTTTCATAAAAAAACAAATGTTTAGCTGGAAGATTGAATAAAATATTTTACACAGTCTTCCACTGAATTCATTGCATACCCATTCATAGTCCTGTAAGTTTGTGCCAGCAAATCAAACTTAATATAGAACATAATATGAATGCACAAACATTATCCGATTTGAAAGACAAACCGTTATTTACTTTAACCATCGAGCAGTTCTTAGAATTGCAGCAATCAGTCCCGGTGAAAGATAGTAGTACTAAAGCTGATGATATGCCACCCAAAATAATAGGTATAGAGGAGGCTGTTAAACTAACTGGTTATAAGTGGGCTACCCTTTACCGTAAAACATCCACGGGAGCAATACCTCACTTCAAAAGAAATGGAAAAATCCTATTCCTGCGTGAAGAGTTAGAAAATTGGCTCTTGGCAAACAGGAAAGAGACTACAGAAGAGGCTTTAGCTCGTTTGGATGAAAGTTTTCTACAGAAAAGAAGGTGAGGATTGATTGCAAGGATATGGAAAAAAATAAATTTTTGCGCATAGGAACAGTCTATTACAAAGTAGTGGAGTCGCCTTTACCTAGTGGTGATACGAAAACTGAAAGAAAAGTTTGGACTTATGAGACTATATGTCAGGATTATGGGAAAGATTATATAGCCCAAATCCCCAAGTATGATGGGTTCTGTATAATTCCGTCTCATCTTAATTATAAGCCAGTGATAGGTGAATTCTTAAATTTGTACGAACCGTTAGAATGTTTGCCAATAGAGGGAAACTGTCAAGTTACACTAGGTTTTATCAGGCACATCTTTGGGGAGTATTATGAGTTGGGGTTGGATTATATGCAACTTCTTTACATGAAGCCAATTACAAAGCTGCCAATACTGGTACTTGTTTCTAAGGAGAATAACACAGGAAAGTCTACTTTTCTAAATTTATTGAAAATGATTTTTGGAAAGAACGTCCTTATTAGATGGATTTGAAACTTTTTAATTGTTGAAAATGTTATATATTTAATGTGATTTTGTTTAAAATTCTTTAATTCCATCAAAAAATAGACCAAACTTGTTCTTCTCAGCGAAAAGAGCTTGTAAGCTCATTTCTTCTGAGGTTTTTCTAGGATAACGTTTAGATAAGCAGATATGTCCTTCAATTGTAACTTTATCTAATAAATCAACGCCTTTAGCTTTGATTTTTTCTTCTATAAGTTTGTATGTTGTAATAATTTGTGCTTGAGCATGATTTATAATATCTTCCTTTGTTTCAGTAGATTTACCTTCTGAATCTGTTTTAAACTCAACTAGGCAAAAAGTATTTTCATCAAATATAGCACAATCACATTTTTGCATTTTACTTTTTGTGATAAATTTACCATCAATACTCCAAAAAATAATATTTTTCTTGCTGTCATTTTTGATTGTAAAATATTCTTGATTTAGCAATAATTCTGAGGGAATACTATTTGTACAGACTGAATACTTGAGTGCTTTGTCATCATAAGCATAAAATATTTCATCTGAATGTATTGTTAGACAATCAGTAATATTGACTGCAAATCCGTTAAAGGAAGATAGAAGTCTTAATTGTGTGATAGAAATAGGATATGGACTCATTTTGTTCCTTTTAATTTAGATATATATAATTTGTAAATCTGGTTAAACTCTGAAGATAGCTCGTCTGATACTGAGTCAAGATAATTCTGTGAAATCATTCCTGTTTTAGTGTCTACAATGGATTTACAATATATTTTTTGATTTTTGTCCAATGCGTAAGCCTTAAACTCTGATGGATTAATCCATGAGATGTTTTTTATTTTACTTTGGATAATATCTTTGAGCTCTGGAAAAGTAGAAGCAACATACGAAGCAAAAAGTAGGTTGTTAGCAGAAGATAATATGTAGGGGCTATGTGTTGTGATAACTAGAGTGTTATCCTCAGAGGCATTAACCATTGAAGACAGGAACTCTAAAAGTCTCTTTTGAGCAAGAGGAAATAGATGAGACTCAGGTTCTTCCAAAACTCTGAATGCTTTGATGTTTTGCTCAATAACCCAAATGGAATCTTGTAAAATACGTATAACCTCTTGTTGACCAGATGATGCGTTTTGTAGAAAAACGGAATCTTTAGAGTCCTTACCCCAACTTATACGTTCTATAGATTGATTTGAGTATTCGCCTTTTAAAATAGAAGACATACAACTAAGCATCCACTTTAATCGGGCATCATTACTGGTAAAATGTTGTCGATTAGATGTGGAAAAATAATCTTTCAATAATGCAACACGATCCAAAAATTGCATTAAAAGAATCTCTTCTATAGCCTGGTTTTGAGTGATTGCTATTTTACGTAGATTTGACTCCAGTTCCCTAGAAAATAAACGCTCAAATAAATTTCCAAAACGAACCATTGAACTACGTTCTGCTACTAAATAAAGTGAATCTTGTGTCATCGTACCGAAACACTTATTCATTGTTTCTACAAATTCAGAATCATTAAAAGTTCGCTCAATTCGTGGGATATCACTAGAATTTGTGTTACTAACCAAAACTATATATTGAGGTTTAGGAACTCCTCGTAATATTTTTTTAAATATATCACTCATTTCAATACAGAGAGTCTTATTGTCCCATTTGATTGAAACGGTGTTTGAGTGCGTGTAGTAGAACGTTATTTCAAATTGCTGATTTGGTCTGCCAAAAAATTGTATGAACTTCTGTCTTGTAGGAACTTCAAAATCATTTTTCCATGAATATCCTCTAGTAGGTTGTTTGTACATTCTCTTAGTAAAATCTTCTTTCAAAGAGCGGAAAAAGTAAATGAGTTTAGCAACAGTACTTTTACCCGATGCTTGTTCTCCTATTAGTAGAAGAAATTTCGGAATTTCAATGGTCGCATCTTTGATCGGACCAAAATTTTGTATTACAATACGTTGCATATTTTTGATGTGTTTCTTTTTACAAAAATAGATAGAAGTATTGATTTACACAAATATCTTGTGAGCAAACTCTATAGGACTAAAGCGTGCAAAATCTTTTTACAAGTAAATATGTAAATCCTTCAACTAAATCAAAGTCATTTTAAACCTAATAGATTATTAGTCACATTTGCCACTTCATCCTTCCAAAATGGCTTCAGGTACACCTTCGTTATCTCCGTTTCGAATGATGAAGCCCTGCGCTTACAATATCAATAGACTTTGTTTTTGAAAATAAGCGCATGGCGAAGCTATGCCGGGGAAAATATGTACTGAGGTCTTGAATGCCTTCTGGAAATCCCATGATGGCAGCCATCTCTTTCAAATACTTGTTGAGCTTCTTGCGTTTGTTTTTCTTGAAATCATTCAGTTCTGTGGGAGACATGTCTTCTTTAGTGATGATAGGCAATAGATACCCAGTAGCAGGAGTGCCAAATTCCTCATTAAGCAAATAGTTAATTTGAGATTGAATGTCCTCATTGATTTGTATCTCAATCGGCTCTTTTGTTTTGGAGCGAGTATAAGTGAAATAACGAATAGGCTTCCCTTGTCTGTCGAAGCCAGACTTTATATCTGTCTGTTTGACATTAGCCATATCTGTGAAGTTGATGCCACCACAGAAGAAAGAGAAAAAGAAAAATCCTTTGCTTCGTTGGTGTAGCACTGTCTCGAATTCGAATTCATAGAATGCTTTTAGGTACTCAAAAGGTATGTAACGTTTTCTTGTATTGGTCTTTACTTCTTTCGCTAAACCGAATGCGTCTTTTCCGGTACGTGTTCCGTATTGGTTGCTGAAAGGGTAAGTTTCAGGGCTACCAACATTCTCTTTGATGGCACTATTTAATAATGTGCGCAAGGCACGTAGATTAACCACGATACCACCAACTTCACGACCGGAGTTTCTTTCATTTTCGAAGAAGCGGGAAACATACTCATAATCGATGTCTGGGAATAATCTTTTGCTAAAGCCCTTGTCGAACTTTTTCAAGCATATATAAAGCTCTTCAAAAGTAGAGGCTTTTTCATGACGATTATTTACTTTCAATTTATCGATATGGGATAATAGGTACTTTTCAACGGTACTGGATTTCAGAACTACAAACAACCGTTCCTGTATCATCATATTAGTGAAGGGTATGCGCCTACGCTCATAGTCATCCACGATGGATAGGAGTTCTGCCGTTTTTTTATCCAAGTACATGTTGTTTACTTCCCGGTCTGGGTGAAGTTCGGAAAGAAATTTTTTCTTATCTTCTCCGGTTAACTTTTGCTCCTTAATGATATTTCGGGCAGTTTCGTCATCTACAAATCTTTCTTTATTTGCATCCCATTGCATTTCTGTTGCACTGAAAGGCAAGCTGATTAATAGACGTTGACCGTTATACCGCAAGACGAGCGACACGGCATACCGACCGTTTGCCCGCTTCTGATAGAGTTTGAACTTAAAACCTTTTGTCGCTGTATTTCTTCGCATTGTATATTTTTCTGACACAAAAAAAGCGTGACGTTTCCGTGACGTTTTTGGTGATTTTGTATACCCCGTGACGTATCCGTGACGGAATAAATGCAACTAAATCAAATGAAATATAAATTGTAATCGATTGATTTACAATGCAAATCTAAATGTATTGTATGAGATGGCATACAGTAAAAAGGTTAATTTCTCGGTCTCATAATTAGGGAGTCCTTGGTTCAAGCCCTGGTGGGACCACGATGGATGATCGCTAAATAACTGGATAAAGGTTGTTTAGCGATTTTTTGTTTGAACTGACGAAAAAAGAATATGTTTCTTTGAGGACGCAATTTGCGACCTCAAAGAGTCGGGGAGGAATTCGCTACATGCCTTTCGCTTTTACGGAGCATGGCGTTGCCCAACTTTCTTCTGTGTTGGTATGCAGCTAGAGCTAATCAACCAGACTCTGGCGGAATTGCAAACACAAAAGAAACTGTCGGATAAACCTCGTAATCCGATCGGGTTCGTCAAACCTTAAAAAAGTGTCGGTGATCGGGCTTGACGTGATGTTGCATGAAGATCTTTTTTCACCGTGGAGAAAAAACGTTTTCATCACGGTGGAAATACATTTTCATCACGGTGAAAAAATGAATTACTCCCAGTCGTAGTCCTCATAGTAGGCATCGAATTCTTGAGAACTGTCTGCTTTGCATCTTTTTAGTGTTTCGAGAACGAATTGTTGCTCGGTTGGTAAGAGCGGACGGGTTCCCTTGCGGGCACGGTAATAAGTGCTTTGGCCGAAATGAGAGATCAGATACTTGCTGACCTCTTGCATCTGCTTGTAGGGAAGACTGTCTAGGATGTTTATGAACCCCATCGCATAACGGGTCTTTTTATTGGAACGGTAGTAAGGGCAATCCCCCGTGAGGCTTGCCAAGCGTTTGGGGCTGATGATAGTCCAGCACTCAACGTCGTCTGGAGCGCTTACCTCCGCTATTTGCCTAAGGCAGGTGGCGGCGTTTGGGCACTGGCGGTTCAAGCATAATGAGTATCGAGAAGGCACATTCGCGAAATCGAGTTTTTCTTCCATGGTAATAAGATGTATAATGAAAGCCCTTAGCTGAAACGCTTATCATGCGATGGATACGGACGGCTAAAAGCTAAGAATGTTTTATATATTGTTGTTGGTAGGTTAGGACTTGGAGGCGTTTCCCTCTAACTCGGCGATGCGTTGCTCCAGTTCCTTGATCTTTTCTTGATCGGCTTTAAGTAGACGCTCATAGAGTTCGGTGATTTTGTCGATTGGGTTAACGTGATAGGTTGTCTCAAAGTCGTTATCGTTTTCATCATAGGAAGAATTGACACTACCAACATTCGCCCCTTTTTCAATCGTGTTGGTGCTATTATTCTCAATATAGATACTCATCGGCTCCTCCATCGTTTTCAGATCTTCGAGCGATACGCCTGTGATCTCCGCTACTTTTTGCAGGATCTCATCGCTTACGATTTTGGTGCTTTCGATTTGGGATAATCGTTGTTGGGACATACCCAATAGATCCGCTAAAGTTTTTTGCACTAAACCTTTCATCCTACGGGCGGAGGCGATGTTATGCCCGTGATGCACTCGTTGGCTTGTTCCTGTATTCTCTGTTCCCATATCTTCTTGATTTTAATTTTCAACAAATATACGAAGGATATGTTCATGTCGGGTAGCCGGAATTAAATTTCTATCGATGAAAGAAGTAAATACTATTCGGGGACTAGTGGATACTAACGTTACGGATTTGCGGACCTTCTTATTTCTCTGTTCTTTTGCATCGTATTCATAAAATAAATATGGGGCACGTACAGAGGTGAAGGGGGATAGCCGAAGACAGACAATATGCTTGCCAGCTGAGAGGCTGGCAACGTTGTCTGTTGAGCTTGCCTTAAATGCGGTGATGTCCCTTTAGAGAAACGCCGCCGCCCTCGTGAATATGGAATGAAAGGCTTGGTTGATCAGGCCCGGATCGATACGGGAGTGTGTCGGGAAGGGGATTTGATGGGAGTAAGCGAACGGGAAATCCAGTTCTTCCAATATCTTGCCGGACGCTTTTCCTAAAGCCTTGATCACCCCGCCAGTAGGCATAACGATATCTTTTTTCAATGAGATCGCCCGAATACGATCGCAAGCCCGTTGGAAGAACGACTCCCGGTAATCTCGTAACACATCCTCACGTACCATGGCCTTAAAGGCTTGCTCCAGAAAATCATTCTTGAACGAGGTGGGAAGCGTACGGTTCTCCAAGAAATCATGCCGGAAGTAATGGCGTACCTTGGCGAACGCCTCCTTGTCCATGATATCACGGGCGTTGCCATCCATCTCACTGAAGATGGAGCCACCGCAAAACATGAATAAACGGGTGTCCGTAAACATCTTGTCCGGATTCGCTAATAACAAGACCTGCGAGAGTAACGCCCCGATGGAATAAGCGAATAAGTTGATGGACGTATCTTCCTTGAACAAAGGATGCTCGCCGTTCTTGATCTCATGAACCAATTGCCACATATTATAAACGGACTCTCTGCCCGAGGCGTAAAAGCGTAACGGGTTTTGGGATAGCCGGCTGCTGAGGGCTACGTTGGCGAAGGTGGAGTTCGTCACGTTCGCTACCTCCTCCTTGCGTTTGCTTACCCAAGGGAGGATCGCACGGGGATTGGCCCATAATCCCGGGGTACGGTTCATATGGAAAGCGATCGGGAACAGGATGACCGGCTTACCGGTCGTATGGGTGAGGTATTCCGCCCATGTGAGGTATTTTTCCCAAGTCCGCTCGTTCAGGCCATGCAACAGGATAATCGCCTCATTATTCTTTTTACGTCCCGAGGGCGTGAATATGGCATACGAGAAAGATTTGTTCTCTTGGATACGATCGTCGGTCATCGGACAGAATCCGGTGGGGGTAAGTCCCTTCTGGAACTCGTTGATCTCGCTGGCGCCACGGGTCTGGGTGAAGCGAAACGGGATGATCTCCAGATGGCTCTCTTCCAATTCAGTCTTTTTGTCATAAGAGAAAAGACTGTTCAGTTGCTTAGTACGAAGTGAAATATCCATAATCCTCTGATTTTTTACTGCAAACAAACAATAGAAAAACATCTCTTCAAAATAAATGGTTTAAACGGGCTTTGTTGGGGACATAAAGTGTTATTTAGGGGTGAAATCTTTTATAGAGGGGTGAATTTCGTCTGGGAAAATGATTACATTTGTTCCAAAATAGAGGCAAAAAGATGGGAATGTGGGATCAAAAAATACCAAGTTACATATACGGTAAACAGAATATCGTGAGGCTGATTTTGTGGACGGCCTTGTTTGCGTTGGTGTTTATCAACATCTACAAGCCGTTTAGCTCCACCTCTTGGTACAAGGTCTCGGAGTTTAAGTTCTTCGTATTCTCCAGCTTGATTATCTTGACGGGAGTATTGGTGGTTGTCTTGAGCCGTATTATTCTGTTCCATTGGGGGAAGCGGCATGCTATCACGGTCCGGACCTATGCGATCTGGATCGTGCTGGAGATATTCTTCATGTCGCTTTTCTATACGATTTATACGTTGGTACTGAATCCGGAACGAGAATATATGGAAGTTTTTAACGATTCGGCGGTGAATACCAGTCTGGTTTTATTGCTCCCTTATTCCGTGCTGCACCTGTATTTCTCTTATAAAGAGAAAGAGCGACAATTGCGATTGTTGGAGGAGAACCAGACGGAAGCGGCGGTTCGGCAAAGCGTTTTCTCTTTCTATGACGAGAAGAACGAGTTGCGCCTTTCCGTGAAGCGAAGTAACCTGCTGTACCTTGAATCGGCGGATAATTACGTTTGTATCTGGTATCTGAATAAGGGGCAGCTCACGAAGTTTATGCTTCGCAACTCCTTGAAGGCGATCGAGGAGAGCCTCGCTGATACGAATGTACTCCGTTGCCATCGTTCTTTCATGGTAAATTTCGACCAAGTGAAGGTGATCCGCAGGGAGAAGGAGGGTGTTTATCTGGAGCTGGGGATCGAGAAAGTACCCGATATCCCGATCTCCAAGACGTATAGCGAGAAGGTAACTCGTTGGTTCCAGACCTATTCTTCCTAGCGGGCTATTTCAATTCGATATTATTTTCTTTCGCGTATTGCGAGGGGCTCATGTTGAATTGCTTGGAGAAGGCCCGGCTGAAATAGGATTGCGAGTTGAAACCAACCGCCTCGGCGATCTCGTAAATCCTCATATCGCCTTGAAGGATCAACTCGGCGGCTTTCTTTAGCCGGCTGATCTTGATCAACTCGTTGGGCGTTACGTTCGACAGGCCGTTGATTTTACGGTAAAGGGTCGGACGGCTTAGATTCATCAAGTCCGCTATCATGTCCACGTCTAGGTTCACGTCGTTTATATGGCTGTCGATGATATCGTTCAGTTTCTTCAAGAACTTCTCGTCCGCCTTCGTGTAAGCCATGGATTTGATATTGGCAATCGGCGAGTTGAAATAATAGGCACGCATATTGCTCCGGTTGTTCAGCAGGTTCGTCACTTGGGTAAGCAATAGATCCATGGAGAAAGGTTTGTCGATGTAAGCGTCCGCCCCCAGCTCAAGCCCTTCCATGCGAGATTGCAAGGTGTTCTTAGCCGTCAGGAGGATGATCGGGATATGGCTGAACTCCAGATTAGTCTTTATCTTTTTCAATAAGGTGAAACCATCCATGACAGGCATCATGATATCGCTGATGATTAATTGGATGCCATATTCCTGAAGACGGGCAATCGCCTCCTCGCCATTACCGGCGGTGACAACATTGTAATGGACATTGATCTCTTGACCGATGAAATGGAGCATTTCGGTGTTATCTTCCACCACGAGAACCGTCGGGCGGGATTCTTGGGTGACATATTTCCGCTCGCTGGCAGGGTTGGTCAGGACCTCTGCTTTCTCTTCCTCTAGTTTTAATGAGTTCGGTTGGTTCACCGGCAAACGTAATCTAAAGATGATAAGCCCAGTCGGAGATTCCTCCAACGTCAACGATCCCTCGTGCATCTCCGCTAAAGAACGGGCCAAGGGTAGTCCGAGCCCGGTCCCGGATTTATGGATAGAGGAGTCATCCCGGTAGAAAGGCTCGAAGATCTTTTCTTTTATCTCCTCCGAGATGGGCTTTCCATCGTTCATGATATCGATCGTGAATCGCTCGCCATCTTGCGTCTCGAACCGGACGATGATCTTGCTTCTTGCGTATTTAATAGCGTTCGATAGGAGGTTGCTGAGTATCTTCGTGCAAGCCTCCTTATCGATAAAGGCGTAGAAAGATTTCACGTTACACTCGATAATCATTTGCAATGCCTCCTGCTCCGCCGTATCGTGGAAACGCTCAAAGGTCTCTTGCATCAATGCGATGATGTCCGTATGTATGAAGTTTAGTTTATATCCCTCGATTTCCGTCTTCCTGAAATCCAGTAGTTGATTCACCAGATCCAGTAGCCGGTTCGCGTTTTTATCCACAATCGTCAGATAATTCTTTGCGCTGGGAGATAGCTTGATGTCCCGTGTTACTTTCTCCAGAGGACTTTTAATTAAAGTTAGGGGCGTACGTATCTCATGAGCGATATTGATGAAGAAATCAATCTTAGCTTGATAAAGCTCCTTCTCCTTTTCATTCTCGAACTCCTGTATTTTCTGCTGTATATTGGCCTTATTATGCCGGGAAATGATAAAGATCAGCAACACTACGCATCCGATAGCGATAATCCCATATAGGATTAACGCCTTGGTAGAGAGCCACCATGGGGGAAGGATCGTAAGCTGGAACATCGCCGGCTCATCATTCCAAATACCGGACAGGTTCGCCGCCTTCACCTTAAACGTATAATTACCGGGCGGTAGTTTCGTGAAATAAACCCGGTTCTCGCCCACCACATGATACCATTTAGAACTTAACCCTTCCATGCAATAGGCGTATTGGGTGAGGTTGGGGGCTTGGTAGCTTAATGATGTGTAGTCGATGTAGAATGTGGACTGATTATGTTCTAAGGTGATCCCTTTTTTAAAAGTGATGTCTTTTTGCCTCAATAGATTATGGTCGGGGTCCGAATAATTGATTTGTGTCATATAAATCTTCGGTTGGATAGAGAACTGTTGGATATTATCGGGGTGGAACCGAACCAAGCCTTTCAAGGTCCCGAAATATAGTTTGCCGTCTTTAGCTTTTAAAGAAGAGTTATAGTTGAATTGATTGGACAGGAGCCCATGTTCTTTTTTGAACACCTTGATCTCTTGATTGACTGGGTTAAGTACGGCTAGGCCATTTGTGGTACTGATCCACATGTGGCCTTTAGGGTCTTCCTCGATCCGGTAAATGACGTTACTGGGTAGGCCGTCTTGAGTCGTGTATCTTGTCGTACTCTTTAAATTCCGGTCATACATTTTCACTCCGTTTCCGGTAGCGAACCATAGATTGTTTTTAGTATCCTCATGGATGTGATTGATCGTCCGGTTGGCGTTCGTGTTTATGGAATCCAATTTAAATTCGCCGTGTTTTTGCCGGATTGGGTCGAAATAATATAATCCGATATTGAATGTTCCGGCCCATATAACCCCTTCGTGATCCTCGAAGATCGTTTGTATCCTGCAATTACCGGGGAATTGATCGAGAGGCTCGAAAATATCTTTCTCCGGATTATATTGATACATGCCGGATGCCGTAGCTATGAGCAAGTTATTTTTCCGGGTTTTATAGAGATATACGATGATATCGTTTTGGGAGGCGTAAGGATTCGGGGCGATCGTATAATGCTTGATGATTTTCTCCGTACGGATATCCATCACGTCTACCCCGTTAGCGTGTGTCCCGATCCATAGATAGTCTCCAATCACGGTAAGCCCGTGGATACAGCTTTGGGAAAGACCGTCTTTATCTTGGAAGTTCTTATAGGTTTGCGTACGGATGTCGAGTTTATTGAGACCAGCGTCTTCGGTTCCTATCCATATATTATGGTTAGCGTCTTGGCAAATATCATGGATAATATCACCGTTAATTGTTTTTTTCCCGGGTATATTGTAGTCTTTCTTGAATTTGAGATAAGGAGGAAGGTAATTAATGCCCCCATTATCCGTACAGATCCATAAGCCACCTTCCCGGTCCTTGCAAAACTGTTTGGTAGCGTTGTTGGATAGTGAATATGGATCGCATTTGTCTTGCTCAATGTGAAAGGTCTTGTTTGAGGGGATTTGGTAGATATAGATACCGTTGTAGGTGGCGATCCATACCTCGTCGTTTGTCACTTGGAAAATATCCCGGGTATAGAGGGGGCTGTTCTTTTGCCGGGTAAGAACATTTCGGCAAACACCTGTTTGTATATTGACTTGTTTGACTCCGTTATCGCTTGTACCTATCAGTAATGTATTATCGGACGGGGATGCCCATAGAGTCGTCATATTATCTATATGTAGGGTGTCGCTACCGTTATGGATATTTAGAGGGATGAATTTGTTATCGGTCGGGTCTAAGAGAACGACATTACCGTTTAGCGTGGTGGCCCATATCTGATCTTGGGGGGTGATATAGAAAGAGGTGATCGGATCACTATCCTTATACAGGTAGTTTTGGTGTAGCTCGGATTGCTCATTATATTTAATAAGGGAAAAGCCGGATAACAGCATCCACAGATTCCCTTGGTGATCAAATTCCAGATAGGTACAGCCGATTCCTTTCGTGAACTTTATCAAGGAAAAAGTATCGGTTTGGTAATCGTATTTTTGTACTCCCATATTAGTACCCACCCAGAGTTCACCGGAAGGGCTTATCGCCAAGTCGGTAATCCAGCTACTTATTAAAGTTCCTCTCTGTTTGGTTTGATTTTTTATGATATGGAATTTGTTCCCGTCAAATCGATTGAGCCCGTCCCGTGTTCCAAACCACATAAAGCCATAATGATCTTGGACACAACATGTCACGTTATTATTGCTTAATCCATCTTCTACCTCATAGGATTTAAAGTAGTATGACCGGGCGTTGAGCTCTATTGCGGTTACTACAAATAATAGGACGTATAAATAATTCATCAAGTTTTTTTTCATAGATCTCCCTTGTATTTCATGCGCAATATAAAGCCTTTTCCTAGACTTTCCATAGCAGTATCGTATCATTGTTTTTCATTTTGTTTCAATGTCCAGACTTCGGTTTTTGGCTTTAAAAGCCGTTCCTTGTAAGACTGTTTGTTGAGACGATAGGTAATAATTTTGAGAGAAAAGTGCAATACTGTTTGACTCAAGGGGCTTTAATTTTGGCAAAAACAGTGTGAATCTTTAAAAGATAGAATATGAATCAAAAAGTAAAAGTAGGTATAATAGGCTTTGGTCGCATGGGTGGATTTTATTTGGAGGAGATGCGGAAGAGCGATCAATGGGAGGTACTTTACATCTGCGATACGGACCCAGAGGCACGAGATTTGGCAAGGAGGAAGTCGCCGACATCCCGAATCGTAGCGGATGAGCAAGTTGTATTCGAGGACCCGGAAGTACAAGTGGTCGGTTTATTTACATTGGCGGATTCCCGGTTGAGGCAAATTAAGAAGGCAATGGCATTTGGCAAACATGTCATCTCAGAGAAACCGGTCGCAGATACGATCGAGCATGAATGGGAGGTCGTGAAATGCGTGGAAAACTCAAGTTTGTTCTCGACCGTTAATTTGTATTTGCGTAATTCTTGGTACCATAATACGATTAAAGAATTTATCCGGAGAGGAGAGATCGGAGATTTGGCGATCATTCGCATTTGCCATATGACTCCGGGGTTGGCTCCGGGTGAAGGTCATGAATATGAAGGTCCGTCTTTTCATGATTGCGGAATGCATTATGTGGACATTTCCCGGTGGTATGCCGGATGCGAGTATAAGACATGGCATGCGCAGGCGATCCGGATGTGGGATTATCCCGAACCTTGGTGGTTGCAATGTCACGGGACATTTGAGAACGGGGTGGTATTTGATATAACACAAGGGCATGTGTATGGACAATTATCGAAAGACCAAACGCATAACTCTTACATAGATGTAATAGGAACGAAAGGAATCGCCCGGATGAGTCATGATTTTAAGACTGCGGTCGTGGAGTTGAGAGGTGTTAATGAAACACACCGGATCGAGAAGCCCTATGGAGGGAAAAATATAAGTACGCTATGTGATTTGTTCGCAGATTCCGTACGGACCGGAGTTTTTCATTCCCGCCTACCACTGATGCGTGATTCCGCTATCGCTTCCGAGTATGCGTGGAAATTCTTGGATAACGCTAGACGAAATGAGATGCCTTCTATCGGGAATTTACAAACCTTGGAAGAAATCCGGGAGAGAAGACGGAATATGACGGAAGGGTATGGCTTACTTCGCCATGTAAAATTGTCTCATTCTTGATACGATTTTCTCAATGACCGGGGGGGACAGGCTGGAACTTGTATTATGCGACAATCGGAAACGATTTTGATAAAATAGAAAAAGAGGATTCTTCATATCCGTGATACATTTGCTACTGCTTGTTCATAGAGCGAAAACAGAAACATTAATTTAATACTATGTAGCATGAAAAAAATGATTGTTCTTATCAGTCTTTTATGTGGAGCGTTTTTTATGAGTGCCCAACAAAGTAATCAACAACAAAGACCACCGGAAAGATGGAAACCTGAGAGTACTGAATGGTATTATCCGGTTCCTCCTAAGGTAAAGCCGGGTGTCGGAACTGGTGCTCCTTCCGATGCGATCATCCTGTTTGATGGAAAAGATCTTTCTATGTGGGAATCTGCGGGAAAAGATGGAGGTCCCGCTAAATGGACCGTAAAGGATGGGGCGATGATTGTGGCTTCCGGGACCGGATCGATCCGGACAAAAGATTATTTTGGAGATTGCCAGTTACATATCGAGTTCAAGACCCCTACACCGGGAAAGGATAATACATTACAGATGAAAGGAAATAGTGGCATTATGTTACAAAGCCGTTATGAGGTGCAGGTTTTGGATTGTGAGGATAATCCTACGTATGTGAATGGCTGGGTCGGCAGTATTTATAAGCAAAGCGCACCGTTGGTAAATGCTTTCACGAAGACAAATGAGTGGCAGGTTTATGATATTTATTGGAAAGCTCCCCGTTTCGGGACAAACGATGAATTGGAATCTCCCGCTATGATTACTGTGGTATTGAACGGTATCGTAGTACAGAATAATTATGTACTGAAAGGAACGACCCCATATACCGGTTTACCTAAATATGTAGCGCATGGCCGTCTGCCATTAAGCTTACAGGATCATGGAGTGGAAGTGGCTTTCCGTAATATATGGATTCGTAATTTATAAATTGTATAACCTTAAAATAATGATTTATGACTACACGTAGGAATTTTTTAAAGAACTCGACGATGTTGGCCGCCGGCTTAGGTATCTCACCTCTTTTGGCATCGGCAGCTCCTACCGTCTCTCATAAGGAAGAGACTATAAATGGGCGGGTGAATATCGCAGTAATAGGTGTCGGTATGGGATGCCGTGATTTGCAAGGGGCTTTGACTGATAATCCGTGGGTACATTGTGTGGGCATGTGCGACGTGAACAAAGTGAGACTTGATGAGCAGATCGCACGTTTCAAAAAAGACTTTCCAAACCAAACGACTTCGATCAAGGCATATAGTGACTTCCGGGAAGTCTTGGCAAATAAGGATATCGACGGGGTCATTATCGCAACACCGGATCATTGGCATCCTTACATCTTCGCTGAGGCTTTAAAAGCGGGCAAGGCGATTTATGTGGAAAAGCCGGTTGGTAATTCGATTCCGGAGTGCCATTCGATGATGGATTTCCAAAAGAAATATAAAGGGGTGGTAACAACTGGCTTATGGCAGACTAGTCAACGATATTTCTTGGCGGCTAATGAGATATTGAAATCCGGTGTGTTGGGGGATGTTTATAAAGTTCAGCTATGGCTTTGCCAATCGACGGACCCACGTCCGGCCGTAGCGGATTCTCCGGTTCCTTCTACATTAGATTACAATATGTGGTTGGGCCCGGCTCCCGAGCGTCCATTTAATAATTACCGTTTTCGTGGATGGCGTGGTTTTTGGGATTATGGAGGCGGCCAGCAAACCGACTGGGGAGTGCATTGGATAGACTCTGCGTTCGATGGATTGAAAGCGTTAGGATTGTGTGACCGTGAATATCCGGAGGCGGTATTCTCTACGGCTTATAAAGATCCTACCTCTTTTAATGAGACTCCCAGTTGCCAGACAACGATCTTCCAATATAAGAATTTCCATATAGAATGGGCACAACAAGTCGCTCACCTGTATAATCGGAATCAAGGGGTAGCTTGGGTAGGAAGTAAAGCTACCTTAGTATGTAATCGTGAAGGTTATGAATTGATTCCAGAGAAGAACCGGGAGGGTGAGTTATTAACCGACCGTTCCCAGCTTGTCGGGAAGTTCGAGGATGGCGGTATTGAGGCCCATGCGACGAATTGGTGTAAGTGTATATTAAATAAATCTATTGAGACGAACAGCCCGATCGAGAAAGGGGCTTTCGCGACGATCCTAGCCCATATGGCTAATATCTCATATTTGACGGGAACTCGTGTTGTGTATGATCCGCAAGCTCGTAAGTTTGTGGATAATCCGAAAGCGGACGCGTATTTGAAGCGGAGCTATAGAAGCCCGTGGCAATTCCCGAAAGTTTAATGCGATTGAATGCTTAAAAACAACGACCGGTGGATTTTAATACTCTATTATATATAACCATTACCATACGAATTGAATTACAGCACATTGAGATCTCCGGTCGTTTTTTGTAAAAACAATGTCAACTTTAAATGAATGAGTTATGGAAAATCAAAAAAAGAAAGTATGGCTTCGAAAGGCCCTGTTTTTGATCGTTAGTTTGGCGTTATTCTTTCCCATGATGGCGCAAACGATTACAGTAAAAGGAGTTGTAAAGGAATCTATGACAGGCGAACCGATCATTGGTGCCAATGTAGCGGTGAAAGGAACGACTAACGGTACGATTTCTGATATAAGCGGTATGTATCAGATCTCGAATGTATCATCAAATGCCGTATTGATTGTTTCTTATATTGGATATAAGACCGCAGAGATTCCGGTAAATGGAAAGAACACGATAAATGTGAGCTTGGAGGAAGAAAGTATTGGACTTCAAGAAGTGGTAGCCGTGGGATATGGCTCTCAGAAAAAGAAAGAATTGACCGGCTCTGTAGCAGGCTTGAAAGAGGGAGACTTGATCAAGGGCGTACAGTCTGACCCAATGGGTATGTTACAAGGTAAAGTGGCAGGTTTGAATATATCCAAACCAAATGCCGGCGACCCGAATGGAGAGTATAAGTTCCAATTACGCGGAACTTCATCCTTGACCGGTAATACCTCTCCGTTGATCGTTATTGACGGTATTCCCCAAGGGGATTTATCCGCTATTCCACAAGATGATATTGAAAGTATCGATGTGTTGAAGGATGGTTCAGCGGCGGCGATATATGGAACTCGTGGAACGAATGGCGTTATCTTGGTTACGACAAAACGAGGTTCTGCCGGGAAGATGAGCGTTACCTACAATGGATACATGTCTATCTCTTCCATAGCCAATCAATTGGAAGTCATGGATCGTGACCAGTTTCTGGCAAATGGAGGAAACGACCGGGGATATGATACGAATTGGATGGATGAGATTACCCGAACTCCGTTCTCCCATTCGCATAACTTGGCATTGACAGGAGGTACGACCGATTTTAATTACCGGGCTTCTGTATCTTATCGAAATAATCAAGGTATCGCTCTTAAGTCTGGGTTCAATGAGATGATCGCTCGTTTTTCCGCTAATCAGAATTTATTCGATAAAAAGATTCAAATAGCATACGACGCTACTTATCGTCGTTTTGACCGGGAAGGTGAGAATTCCAGCTATGATGATTATTCCGCTTTTAAGCATGCGTATTATTATAATCCTACGGCACCCGTATACGACGAGACGGGAACGATAGATGCCGGAGGGTATTATGCGCTGGATATTCAGGGATATTCAAATCCGGTGGCTTATATTATGCAGCGTGACCGTCGTACAAAAGGCGGACTTTTCCAAGGGTCTGCTCGTGTAACTTGGAATATTTTGGAAGGACTTCGTGCGCAAGCTTTTGGCTCATTGAAATACTCTGATATAAATAAGGGTACTTATACCTCACGAGAGGTATTTAACACTTCTAGTTTCGGGTCAGCGTCTCGGAGTTTTAATACTCGTTTTAATAAAACACTGGAGACGACGATCGACTATGTAAAATCTTTTGGAGAACATCATTTAGTGGTATTAGGTGGATATACCTATGAGCATAATTATCGGGAGTCATTTGGCATGAACAACTCGAATTTTGATTCGGATGTATATTCTTACTATAATTTGGGTGCGGGTAGTAACTTGATTAATAACCCTAGCCAAAGCATGATGGATGGTTCGGTTTCTCAAGATAATTTGGTTTCGTTCTTCGGCCGTGTAAATTATAACTGGGGAAATCGTTACTTGTTATCAGCGTCTGTACGACGTGAGGGCTCTACTCGTTTAGGTGCGGATTATAAATGGGGAACTTTCCCTGCGGTAAGTGTCGGTTGGTCTATCGGTAATGAGGCTTTTATGGAAAGCGCTAGCTGGATTAACGATTTGAAATTGCGCTTGGGATATGGCGTGACAGGAAATATGCCTTCAGATAATTATTTGTCTTTGTCAATGATGGGAGTGGTAGGCCGTTTTTATGATCATACTTCTAAACAATGGATCAATGCTTATGGGCCGACACAGAATCAGAATCCGGATTTGAAATGGGAGCGGAAAGGCGAATGGAATCTAGGTGTTGATTTTGCGGCATTGAATAACCGCTTGAACGTGACCGTTGATTTATATACCCGTAAGGTTTCAGATTTGTTGTATGAATATAAGGTCCCGACTCCTCCTTACCAATATTCTTCTATGTTGGCGAATGTGGGTGATGCTACAAGTAAAGGTCTGGAATTCTCTGTTTCCGGAACCCCAGTGCAGAATAAGAACTTCTCGTGGACTAGTTCTATTAACTTCTCATTCAATACGAATAAATTGGACAAATTAAGTAATGAGACTTTCCAGACAGACTGGATTGAAACCGGTTATTTGTCGGATGGTGATTTAGGAGGTATGAACTCGACTCCATTGATTCGTTTGGTCCCGGGTGGCAAGGTTGGTGATTTTTATTTGCCGGTATTCGAGGGATTTACGGAAGATGGTAAATGGAAATTCAAGGATGTCGATGGTAGTGGTGACTTTACATATAATGAGGATCGTGAGATCGTAGGTAATGCGCAACCTGATTTTATAGCAGGATGGACTAACGAGTTTAAATATCGTGACTTCGATTTATCGTTTACATTCCGTGCTGTCGTAGGCAATGATGTATATAATGTAAGCCGTATGGCATTAGAGAATCGGAATGTAGCTGGAAAGGAGAAGAATATGTTGGCTTCGGTAATGGATATCCCGTTGCAAGATGCGGCTCAAGCCTCTAGTTATTATTTGGAGGATGGTTCTTTTGTGAAGTTGGACAATATCACATTGGGTTATAATGTACCGGTGAAGAAATTAGGTTTCATGCAAAACTTACGTTTGTACTTGACTGGTCAGAACTTGTTTACGATCACTGGCTATAAGGGTATCGACCCGGAGGTTGATATGGTAGGATTAGATAATATGGGTATTGAGAGGACTCGTTATTATCCGGCTAGCCGTTCTTTTATTCTTGGTTTGAATGTTACGTTTTAATGGATACTCTAAATATCGAAGGTTATGAAAAAATATAGTTTAATATATATAGTATCAATGATTTGTTTCTTGGCTATCGCTCCTTCTTGTACGGATATGGATGAAGATACGACGGGACAAATGGTATCAAATGACTTTTATGCGGATCCTTCTTTGATTCCGCAAGCGGTAGGTGCTGCCTATGCGGAATTGCAGGCTTATCAGAATCACTGGGGAGTATGGGGGTTACAGACTGTTTCCTCGGATGAATGTGTTGTTCCGACTCGTGCGCCGGGTAATGACTGGTATGACGGAGGGGTATGGCAGGATTTCCATCGTCATCAATGGCAATACAATCTGGATGCATTGAATAATGTGTGGATTTCCGTATTTTCTGGAATAACGACATGTAACCGTGTGGTTTACGACTTGGATACATATAAAGAGGAGATGGATGTCGATATCTATAATAAATATCGTGCGGAGACTGTCATCTTGAGATGTTTCTATTATTCTATCTTACTGGATTTATTCGGGAATGTTCCTTATATCGATACATATGAGAGTGAAATCACGGCTTCTCCTCAGACAAGCCGTCCTGAGCTTTATCAGAAAGTCGTAGATTGTATCTTAGATAATATGGAATATTTGGATGACGCTCCGTCTGCCGAGAATTATGGAAGATGTACGAAATCGATGGCTTATACGATGTTGGCAAAACTATATTTGAACGCAAAGGTGTTCAAAGGGGCCTCTTCTTACGATAAGGACGATATGAATAAAGTGATAGAGTATTGCGATAAAGTGATTAACTCTGGATATTATGAGGTCGTATCTGATTTCTCCGCTCCATTTAAAGTGGCGAATGAGTCTTGTAAAGAAAATATTTTCGTGGTACCGATGCAAAATGGTATCAATTCAAATGGAGACTACGAGTTTCATTTCCATAAATTCTCCGGACATCCCAAGTCTCGCCAGATGTGGGGTATAAATGTGGGCGGTTGGAATGGAGGTTGCGCTACTCCGGACTTCCTTGCTTTATATAAAGATGACGATACCCGGAAAAAGGCGACTTTTATTTACGGTTTGATTTATGATAAGGTCACGGGAGAGCCTGTTGAGGATGGTGATAATCCGGGAAAACAATTGGAATTGACTATTGATGTATCTTCTATTAATGCCGCTTATCGTTGGGAAGGTGCTCGTATTCAGAAGTATGAATATGAGTTGGGTATGACTGGTAATATGAACAATGATTTTGTTTTATATCGTTTAGCCGATATCTATTATATGAAGGCTGAAGCTATTTTGAGAGGTGGTAATGCCGCTACTTTATCAGCTTTATGTGCGGAACCTGCATTCCAGTTAATACGTGAAAGGGCAAATCAGCCCGTGTATACTCCGGAAACATTAACGTTGGATGAGTTGATCAATGAACGTGGCCGTGAATTTGCGTGGGAAGGTTGGCGTCGTCAAGACTTGGTTCGTTGGGATAAGTTCGCTAAAGGTAGCTGGACATTTAAGGAAGCCTTGAATAATAATTCGCGTGATTTATTCCCGATACCATACGATCAGATTACGAAAAACCAATCTTGGAAACAGAATCCGGGATATTAATAGTTGTGTTTTTATGCATATGGATAGACGACAATTCGTGAAAAACCTAGGACTGGGCACAGCCTCTTTAAGCATGGGAAGCTTGGTAACGGCTTCCTCATGTGCCCCGTCCGGGGATTCCTCCCTTAAACAAAACGTCAAGGAAGGAGAGGATGGACAGTTTTTATTTATCGGTGACGATATCGCCATCGCCCAGACAGAGTATGGGAAGGTGCAGGGATATCTGCTGAATCATGTATATACGTTCTTGGGAGTTCCTTATGGGGCTGATACGTCGGGAAAAAATCGCTTTATGCCTCCCCAAAAACCAGAGCCGTGGACAGATGTGAGACCGGCGGTTTTTTATGGGAATACGGCGCCGCAACGTATGGAGAACCGGTGGCCCAATAATTACGGAACTTTTGCTGATCATTGGAACTACTGGGATGTGAGTGAGGATTGCTTATATTTAAATGTATGGACACCGGGTATCGCGGATGGAAAGAGACGTCCCGTATTGGTGTGGCTGCATGGCGGCGGTTTTACAAATGGTAGTGGGATCGAGCAGGATGGATATCATGGAGAGAATATAAGCCGGGAAGGAGATATCGTATTCTGTTCCATTAATCATCGGTTGGGGCCGATTGGCTTCTCTGACTTATCTGGTGTTGGTGGAGAAGCGTATAAGGATTCCGGAAACGTGGGGATGTTAGATATTATTGCCGCCTTGCGATGGGTACATGATAATATCGCCAATTTCGGTGGAGATCCCGGGAACGTAACGGTTATGGGACAATCCGGAGGAGGTTCTAAGGTCTGTACGGTAGCCGCTATGCCGGCGGCAAAAGGTTTGATCCATAGAGCCGTGGCTTTAAGTGGATCTACGGTAGGAGCTTCCGATCAGGTGATGACCCGGAAGGTGGGAGAATATATTTTGAGAGAAGCGGGGCTGACCGCTTCCCAACTGGATAAATTGCAAAGAATACCTTGGCGGGAATATTTGGATATAGCGGATAGGGCTTGTAAAAAGTGCTGGGAAGATCAAGGGATTAGCATGAGACGGACTTTTGGCCCTGTTGCTGATGACCGGAATATTCCGGCCGGTGTATTCTACTCCGGTGAGAGCCATTTGGAGTCTCCTGTCGTGCCGATGATATTCTGTACGACTTTCCATGAATGGAACCCGAACAGGGCGGATGCGGCTTTGGAAAAAATCACTCAAGACGGTGTGATCGAGAAACTGAGAAGTCAATATGGTGATAAAGCGGAATCGATCGTGAAGGCTTTCGCCAAGAATTTCCCGGATAAGACTCCGATGGAGCTTTGGGCGATGATTTTGTCTTCCCGTCAACGAGTGGTTGAGGCGGCTAACGCAAAATTAAAGCAAGGCCAGCCTGTGTATGTAGCTTGGTTTGGCTGGTGTCCGCCCTTGTTTAATAACCGTATGCGTGCGTTCCATTGCTCGGATATCTGTTTCTGGTTTAAAAATACGGATCGGATGTTTACTCATACGGGTGGAGGTAAGGTACCTCGTGCGTTGTCAGATAAGATGTCTGGCGCTTTGTTGAATTTTATGCGGACAGGAGATCCGAACGGAGGAGAGTTACCCGTTTGGCCGAAATACACGGAAGAAAATGGAGAGGTGATGATCTTGAATAATACGTGTGAGGCTCGGAATGATCCGGACCGGGAGGCCCGTAAATCTTTGGAGGTTTAATTTAAAACGAGAGTGTTATGCTTGAGAAAAAGATTTCAAGACGTAATATGCTTCGGACTACCGGTCTGGCGGTTTTGGGCAGTACGTTCGCAGGCTTGGCTTCTTGCGCTCCGAAGAAAAAAGAGGAGCCATCACCCGAAGCATCCTCTTCGAAACGTCCTTTCCGTGTCTGTCTCAATGTCTCTACGATAGCGGGTTATAAACTTCCTGTTCAAAAACAGATTGATTTATGTGCCGAGGCTGGTTTTGAGGGAATTGAGTTATGGACCCGTGATGTGGATGCGTTCGTAAAGCAAGGGGGAACTTATGAGACACTCAGGCGTCAGCTGGAAGGTTCCGGACTTTTATTGGAGAATATGATCGGTTTTGCCTCGTGGTTTGCCGATGATCCTTCGAAACGGAAGGAAGGGCTAAACCAAATGCGGCATGATATGGAGATGGTAGCGGGATTGGGCGGTAAATTTATCGCCGCTCCTACTCAAGGAGTTACTCAACTGGATCGTACACGGTTGCCGGAGTATTCCGAACGCTATCGGGCGATACTGGATTTAGGGGATGAGATGGGTGTCACTCCGATATTGGAACTATGGGGAGCCGGGGTTCTGAATCAATTATCGGATACCATGGCGATAGCGATCGCCTCCGGGCATTCGCGGGCTTCTGTCTTATTGGATTTCTACCATTTGTACAGAGGAGGAAATAGTTTTGATAGTTTACGCTTGATAAATGGGAAGATCCTTCCGGTTTTTCATATCAACGATTATCCGGAGTTGCCTCCTCGTACGGAGTTGAGAGATTCGGATCGGGTGTTTCCGGGAGATGGTATTTGCCCGTTTAATAAGGTACTTCCTTTGCTATACGACTCCGGTTTCCGGGGTGGGTTATCCGTAGAGCTTTTTAATAAGGGATATTGGGAAACCATGGATGTAAAGGAGGTCTTAAAGAAGAGTTTTGAGAAAACCACACAGGTAATCAATAGTTCGATGGGATAAAAGTTTGTTGGGATTTAGGAAAGGGACTGCTTCGAGGTGTTTTACCTTCGAGGCGGTCCCTTCTGTTTTTATAGTATCTTCTCTTAAAAATCAATTATTTTATAATCCGCTGTGATATAAAATGTAGTATATTTGCGTACTCTGTTTTGGGGTACGCAAAAGCTTTGTTCACAAGAATGAATAGGCATTATCCTAAATAAACCGTTGTTTTGCGGAGAGGTCTAGGGGTTGTTATCATCGGGAAAGCCGATAATAAAAGATATACATTATAATGAACTTACTTCTGAGATATGTGGGTCATGGTATAACTATAAGTTTGTTAGTATTTATAATGCTGGCGTTTCATTTGTCTGCGTTAGCACGGACAAGTGAAAAACGTGTGCTCCGGGTTGCCTTTCCGCAGGTGGTAGGCATGAGTTGGACGGCGGAGGACGGTAGTCATCATGGTATGCTCGTGGACTATCTCAATGAGATTGCCAAATATACCGGTTGGGAATACGAGTACATTGATACGAATGGGCAAACCGTGTTGAATGAATTTATCGCAGGTCAGTATGAATTGATGGGTGGAAACTATTATATACCCGGTTTAGAGAAATATTATGCTTATCCGGATTACAATATGGGATATAGCCGTTCTTTGTTGCTTGCTCGTTCTGACGATCGTACTATCCATAGCTATAATTTGGAGAGTATGAACGGGAAAACCATCGGTGTATATGAGAATGCGAAAGAAAATATTCGCCGCCTCAAGGAGTTTTTGGCTATCAACGGATTAGACTGTAAGTTCCAATATTACAGCTTGAAAGATATGCAGAAGAACGACGAGGGATTATATTTTTATTTAATGAATGGAGAGATAGACTTGCTGTTGAGTGGCATTATTTACAATCACGATTCTGTACGGGTGATCGCTACATATAATTCTCAACCCTATTATATCGTAACCAATCCGAGTAATAAGGAAGTATTGGATGGTTTGAATATGGCTTTGGAACGGATCTTGGATGCCAATCCAAATTTTGCGGCAGAGCGTTATGCCGCTAACTTCCCTGCCCGACTTGTAAATGTCCAATTTAGTGACCGGGACTTGGAATATGTCAAGAAAAGGAAAACGATCACGGTAGCCGTTCCGGAGAATTGGTATCCTTTTTATTGTAAAGAAACCTCCCAGAAGAACCATGTCGGTATCATGGTGGATGTATTGGATGAGATCAAGGACTTTACGGGTTTGGATTTTTCGTATGTGTATGCGAAGAATTATAGTGATGCGGTCCATCTGGTACAACGAGGGAAAGCTGATATCTTAGGCTTTTTCTTGGGAGATGAGAACGATGCGGCCCAGCTAGGGCTTGCGCTTTCAGCCTCTTATGTGAGTGCGAACAATATCATAGTACGCAATAAAGCCTGTAGTTATCCCGCTCCGGGTTTGGTTGGTGCTTTGGTGGAAAGTCAGCGATTTCCAAGTGGCATATCTGCGGAGAAGATTCGGTCCTATCCGGGCATTAAGGAGGCATTAGCCGCTGTCAATAGCGGAGAGGCTGATTTTATCTATGGATTGTCCTCTAAAATGGAACAGGATATTTCGCGTTATCATTTCACCAATCTTGCTCCTGTGACATTGGTCAATGATCAGAGTGCGATAAGTTTTGCGTTACCTACCCCGGTTGACCCGGATTTATTAACCGTACTCAACAAGGCGATCAATAATCTTTCTGAGTCCGAGAGGACTGTTATACGCAATCGGAATCTGGAATCTATCGGCGTGAGTGAATTCTCTCTTACGGACTTTATATATGCGAATCCCTTACAATTTATGTTTATCGTGATGTTTGTCCTGTCGGTGCTATTTACGGCATTACTGCTGGCTATAGGGGCCCGGATGAAAGCGACCGTGATACAGGGCAACCTGAAACGGGCTGAGGCGGCTAACTTGGCGAAGAGCGAGTTTCTTTCCCGGATGAGTCATGAGATCCGTACGCCGATGAACGGAATTGTAGGTATGAGTACTATCGCCATGCAAAACATAGATAATACCGATAAGATAAAGGACTGTCTTGAGAAAGTAATCATGTCTTCCAAGCATCTTCTCGCTCTCATTAACGACGTGCTGGATATGTCGAAGATAGAAAGCGGAAAAGTGGAACTTCGACATGAGAGCTTTAATTTCCGGGCATTCTTGCAGGACTTTGAAAATCTGTATGGCGAGCAGGCCAAGAGTAAAGGGATCAGCTATGAGACGATATTGGCTAGTGATCTGGAAGTACAGATTATAGGAGACTCCTTGCGCTTGAATCAAGTTCTCTCCAACCTGTTATCGAATGCGCTGAAATTTACGCCGGCCAAGGGAATGATTAAACTTCGGGTATCTAAAACAAGTGAGGATCAAGAGAATGTTTACCTTCGTTTCGAGGTAATCGATACGGGATGTGGTATAGCCGAGGAGAATTATGATAAAATCTTCGAATCGTTCGAACAGGAAAATGTGGATGTTACTTATAAATATGGAGGTACAGGATTAGGGCTTTCTATCGTTAAGCGTTTCACAGGGTTGATGGGTGGTGGCATACATGTGACGAGCGTGCAGGGGAGTGGCAGTACATTCACCGTTGATCTGCCTTTCGGCAAAATAAAGGAATCGGGTAAGCCCACTCGTTTTTCCGATATTAATGGGAGGGATGACCTTGCGAAGGATTGTTATGCTGTTGATTATGACTTCAAAGGTAAACGGATCTTATTGGTTGAGGACAATGAGCTTAACCGGGAGATAGCGGAGGAATTGATCGGAGTTACCGGTGCGTCGGTGGAGAGCGCTGAGGACGGGGTACAGGCCGTAGAGATGTTTAAGGAATCTGCCGAAGGATATTATGATTTGATATTGATGGATGTGCAGATGCCTCATATGGATGGCTATGAGGCTACCCGATGTATCCGGGCATTAGGGCATTCTGATGCTCAAAAGGTTCCTATCTTCGCTATGACAGCCAACGCCTTCGCTGAGGATGTGCAGAAAAGTAGGGAGGCCGGTATGAACGCTCATATATCTAAACCATTAAATATACGTGCCGTGTATAAGCAAATGAACCGGTACCTTCAAGGATAAATAAAAGATTGATAAATAATTAAAAGGGGCCGCCTCTGGAAATTAAACTTTCGAGGCGGTCCCTTCTGCTTTTATTAGATATTCTTTATTTTTCCGTAATTACCGAGAATTCACCGATACCCGCTTGCTTTTTATTATCTACGATACGGCTTGCGACCAAACGGATTTGGTTACCTTTCGTTATCGGGAAATGTACGACTTGCTCGATCGGGTTAGCCTTGATATTGGAGAATTCGCCTTCGGCCACCTTTTTTCCATTAATATATAATTGATAGTTGGAGATATGACCGCTTGCGTCACGTCCTTGGTTCGGGGTGTAGCGGAATCCGGATATAGGCATTTCTTTCGCTAATTGTACGACTAACTCTTGTTTCCCTTGTGGCAAATAGTAGGTTGTGTAGCCGTTTCCGTCTAGGATCAGGCTGGTTTTCTCATCTTTCGGTGATACGATCGTGTAATCACAAGCAGGAATATCGAACGTTTGCGCGGAAACCGGACTGACTGTATCGAAAGTCGGATCATAGGCAATCGCCTTGACAGTTCCTTTTTGAGCGAAAGCGAATGGCGCCTGATAAAGCGGTGAGTCCTTGGTCGGATCTGAACCGTCGGTGGTATAATGAACCTCGGAGCCTTTATCCCCGGCCTGTATGGTTACCTCGTCATTGATATTACGGGCAATCGTTGGCTCGGTCACCAAGGCGGGGGCAAGGTATGCCTCCACGTTATTGATACAAAGCGGCCCGCGGGCGTCCGTGAAGTTGATGCGTATCTTCTCCGCTTTCTCGGTCTGGAAACGGACAATTCGTTTATAGCCGACAGTTGTCGTAGAATCCACAGTCTGTGCCGGAATCCATTTACCCCCTTGCTCGAGTTCGATATTGAACGAGCGTACTCGTTGTCCTAATGGGATATATTCTTGTATTACCAAGCGGTTTACATCGGTAGGATGGGTTAACGTGAAAGTCAATGAACCACTGGTTACTCCATCGTCCGTAGCCCAATAGGTATCCCAATCCCCATCTACTGCCTTATTGGGACTAAAATTACGTCCTCTTTTATTGCTCGCTTGTACGTAACATCCTTTCAACAGATTCTCCTTAAAGTCATTTTGGATGGTTTGATACCATTGTACGGCACGGGCGGAGTCTACCGGACTTATTTTTCCGTTCAACGCTACGGGGAAGTTCAATAGGAAATTGGCGTTATGCCCGACGCTTCGGTAATAAAGATCGACTAATTTTGCCAGAGATTTGACTTGGTGATCTTCCCGGGAGTGATAGAACCATCCCGGACGGATAGATACATCGCATTCTCCACCTAGCCACATCGGTCCGTTCTCATCTCCCCATACACTCTGTTGGAAAGTAGGCATGGAGGGTTCCGGGGCGAAGATGCTCCATTGGGTATCACCGGCCCAACCTTCCTCGTTACCGATCCAGCGGATATCGGGTACTGTCCCTCCGAAAACCATGATGTCCGGGTGGTGCGCCTTGATCGTGTCTCGTGCCCGCTCATATTGATAATAGGTCTTGGCGTCTATAGCACGGGTTTCATTCGTGCCGCCATACCAGCCATTGCCACCGTTTGCCCCATCAAACCAGTATTCGAACAACGGGCCATAGTTGGAGACTAATTCATGTAATTGGGCATGGAATTTCTCTACATACCCCGGTTGTCCGTAATTCTCACTGTTTCTGTCCCAAGGGGAGAGATAGACACCGAATTCCAGCCCGTGTTTCTTACAAGCATCGGATAGTTCTTTTACCATATCCCCTTTGCCATCTTTCCAAGGAGAATTCTTTACGCTATATTCGGTTGTGGCGGTAGGCCATAGACAGAAACCGTCGTGATGCTTGGTGGTTAAGATTACGCCTTTCAATCCGGCGGCTTTGATTGTTTGCGCCCATTGATCGCAATCCAGATCCGTTGGATTGAATGTGGAGGCGGGAGTGTTTCCGTAACCCCATTCCAGATCATTGAACGTATTTAATCCGAAATGGACAAAGGCGTATGTTTCCATCTTATGCCATTCAACTTGTGCCGGCGTGGGAACGGGCAGGATAGGGGCGGGCGCTGTCGCTTCTTTACAGGAGAAGAAGGAAAACAACCCAAGCCCCAATAAAATAGAGGAACTCAAGTGCTTCATTATTTGTTTATATTTAGATGAGACCTCAAATATATGAAAAAAAACGGCAGATTTTTATTCTGTCTTTAGATATCTAGATAAAAGATAAAGTCCCCTGTCTTTTAGATGTCTCCTCTGGGGAAATTTTTATGCTAGCATATGATTGTTTATCAATTGTTTGCAGTGCCAGTTTATTTATCGCCTTTGGCACGGTCGTGCCATCACAGTGGCAACGCTGTGCCATCCGTGTGGCAGGGCCGTGCCATCGTAGTGGCACAGTATTGCCGCTATGATGGCAAGGGTACCGGCTATATCGTTTCCGTGAGCAGTCGGTATTTTTGCGTGTGCTATATTATAATGTACCCGATATCCGTTGCCGTAAAAAACTTGCAAAATAATGCCCGATAAATTTGGATCGTATGTTTTATAGCATTACTTTTGCACCCGCATTCGAGAGAGAACGGCGCTTCA
>OAVB01000227.1_pt1 | contig 54954 bp, 46 predicted proteins | sample 1516871 | NCBI WGS metagenome assembly OAVB01 (sample SAMEA2580069, study PRJEB22360) | human gut metagenome | biome: human gut; feature: human-associated habitat; material: faeces | place: Denmark | collected 2008/2010 | reverse complement strand
GATGTTGGTGCTCTCTCTTTTTCTTTTATTCAACTGACAAAAACTTTACTCTATACCAAAGCATTTCCTTAGCCCATAAGATGATGATATTTTTAGAATCAATTATCTTTTGTTTTTGATGTTTATATTGACTTTTTGCATGTTTGTAGTATCATATAGTCATATTATAGATTAGGGGGGTACCATATGAAAAAATTATCTGCACCTTTACTCGGTGATGTTCTCGTAAAAGGACGTAAACTCCGCAATTTATCTCAAGCACAGTTATCCGAACTCACTGGTATTAATCGTTTGATGATCGGTCGTATTGAAAAACAAGAATACATTCCTTCTATTGAACAGTTACAAGCGTTGGCTGAAGCTCTCCAGTTTGATATCACTACTCTTTTTGTAGAAGAATCTGTTCCTGACAGTTCTGCAACCATTACTAAAAAGTATAATATTGCTGTTGCAGGAACGGGATATGTGGGACTTTCTATTGCAACACTGCTGGCACAACACCATCATGTAACTGCAGTAGATATTATTCCAGAAAAAATAGACATGTTGAATCATAGACAGTCCCCTATTCAGGACGAATATATAGAAAAATATCTGGCAGAAAAAAATCTGGATCTTACTGCTACTTTAGATGGTGAATCCGCTTATAAAAGTGCTGACTACGTTGTCATTGCGGCTCCCACTAATTATGACAGTAAAAGAAACTTCTTTGATTGCTCCGCAGTAGAGGCAGTAATTGAACTGGTGTTAAAAGTAAATCCGAATGCCATCATGGTTATTAAGTCTACTATCCCGGTAGGCTATACAAAATCTGTTCGTGAAAAATATCATACTAAAAATATTATTTTCAGCCCGGAATTTTTACGGGAATCCAAAGCGTTATATGATAATCTCTACCCCAGTCGTATCATTGTCTCCTGCGACGAAAGTACAGATACAGCTGCTCGTACCTTTGCTACTCTTTTGCAGCAGGGTGCTCTGAAAGATAATATTGAGACTCTGTTCATGGGGTTCACCGAAGCAGAAGCCGTAAAGCTATTTGCCAACACTTACCTTGCACTCCGTGTATCCTATTTTAACGAATTAGATACCTATGCTGAATCCAAAGGCCTGGATGCCCGTCAGATCATTGATGGAGTTTGTCTAGATCCACGCATTGGTTCCCACTATAACAATCCTTCCTTCGGCTATGGCGGTTACTGTCTCCCCAAGGACACCAAACAACTTCTTGCTAATTTCCAAAATGTACCTCAAAATATGATGTCTGCTATTGTAGAAAGTAACCGTACCAGAAAAGATTTTATTGCAGATCGAATCTTAGAATTATCCGGTGCATACGAAGCAAACAGCCAGTGGGATCCTTTAAAAGAAGCTCCGGTAACAGTAGGTGTATATCGTTTGACCATGAAGAGCAACTCTGACAACTTCCGCCAGTCCTCCATTCAGGGTATTATGAAGAGGATCCGTGCGAAAGGTGTCACAGTCATTATCTATGAGCCTACCCTTAAGGATGGAGAATCCTTTTTCGGCTCTACTGTAGTAAATAATCTGAAAAAATTTAAGAAAATGAGCAAAATCATAATCGCAAACAGATATGATGAATGTTTAGATGATGTCTCCGAAAAAGTATACACCCGGGATATCTTTAAGCGGGACTAAATATCTCGCAAACTTCATCATAACTCCTTCGATCTCCAATATCATAGCGCTTTCCAGGCATGATCCAGGCATACTCTTTTGTATGCCTGCTCAACCATGCCGCAAAACTTCCCGGAGCATCTGCTCCACAGCCATCGTTAAGTGCCTCTCTGATCCGCTTTACATCCTGCGCACGATAACAGTAAAAAGGAGGTACTGCCAAATTCCCCTTTGGATTTTGGGGTTTCTCTTCATAAGATGTAATTACCCCGTTTTCGCCTCTTACTATAATTGCCGTTTTTCGCTGTTTTTCCAAATTATTTTCCTCATGGCACATAACGCAAGGGCTTTCCTTTTCCTGCATATATTTCACAAATCCTGCCAATGAGAAATCCAGCACATTGTCCCCTGCAACCACTAACAGATCATCTTCCAATTCTAAACTCTCTACAGCATACAAGATATCCCGAACTGCTCCCAATCGGTGTTCATTATCCTCGGAGCCATCATCTAATATTGTAATTGTATTTTTAAGCTTTTGATTTTTTTCCCAATTTTCAAAATGTGTTATAAACTTATGGTTGCTGATGATAATATGCTCATCAATATCTGGGAAAGTATCAATGTCGTCCAAAAGCCAGTTCAATATCGGTCTTCCTCCCACGGGAAGCAATGGTTTCGGAAATTTTTCTGTCAGTGGGTATAATCTGGTTGCATACCCTGCTGCAAGCACTATACATTTCATGTTTTTACCTCTTATTCCTTAATCGTCACGCCATCTGCGCTTTCGCATAGATGAAAAGAATATTTACCCTGTAATGCCGGATACACCGCAAGATATTGTCCTTCTATCTGTTTTTCAATCCGATCCGCATATTCCGGATCAATCAACGCCATACAGCAACCTTTAAATCCTGCTCCTGAAAATCTTCCACCGTAAATACCTTGGGTTTTACGCATAATATCATATAATGTTTTCAATTCTGGTGATCCACTTTCGTAGTTATAGATGCTGCTATAGCCACTCTCGAATACAAGCTGACCATACTTCTCCAGATTTCCCCTTCGCCATGCCTCTGCACCTGCTTCTGCTCTTGCAGTTTCCTCATAATAGTGCTCTGCTCTCTTTCGCCAGTTCTCCGGCAGTTGTTCCTCATACTCCCTAAAAATCTCTACCGGCACGTCACGCAATCTCGTATCTGCGAACTTTCCATACTCCTGCCCACTAAATGCCTGCAACGCATATGCGGCTGCCTTGCACTCATCCTGCCGCATATTATACTTTGATCCCACAAGTGAACGCTCCAGTCCCGAGAAAAAAATAGCAATCTTATATGGCTTCATAGAAGGAACTGTCGGAATCAGTTCATAGGTATCATCTCTTGTATCCAGATATAATAAATGATCCTTCCGGCACAAAACTTCACAGCTTTGGTCCAGCTTACCGCAAGACACTCCCACATACTCATTCTCTACCCGCTTTGCCAGCTGGATCAATTCGTGCTCCTGCAATGTAATGTTGTTCAACCTGCACAGTGCCGCCATAAAGGATATAATCACCGATGCGGATGAAGACAGTCCTCCAATTGGAAGACTTCCCTCAATCACACCGCACAAGCCTACCCGTAGAGGATACAATTCCGCCAGTACCTTCACTGCACCTCTAAGATGATCCGCCCAGTCACCAACTTTTTTCTCCGGCACCGCAGCCACATGAAACTGCGCACGCTTGGGAAAATTCAGTGAAGACAACTCGATTACACCATTGTGTTTTGCCGCATAGGCAATATGTATTCCATAGTTGATGGCAAGACCATTGATCTTGCCATATTGATGATCCACATGAGCTCCTAATGGACATATTCGATACGGGCAAAAAGAAAGCCCTTCCGGTTCTCTATGATATATCTGATTAAATTTTTCCACACATTTTAACTCATTCATTACATTTTCCCTTATTCACACCATATAAAATTGTTTATACCACTCTGCAAATTTTCTTAACCCTTGCCGCAGAGAAGTAGCTGGTTTATATCCATAATCCTGTTCTAATGCACTGGTATCTGCATATGTAACCGGTACATCTCCGGGCTGCATAGGAACTAATTTCTTATGGGCTTCAAAATTATAATCCTCTGGTAAAACTCCTGCACGAATCAACTCTTCCTGCAAAATTTGTACAAAATCCAAAAGATTCTCGGGATTCTGGTTTCCTATGTTATATACTGCATAAGGCGAAATTGGTAATCCGTCCTCTCCTGTCTCGCGTTTGGGAGCCCCTTGCATTACTCGTACAATGCCTTCGACAATATCATCTACATAGGTAAAATCTCTTTTGCAATTACCATAATTAAAAATTTGGATTGTTTCACCCTTTAATAACTTATTTGTAAATCCGAAATACGCCATATCCGGTCGTCCTGCAGGTCCATATACCGTAAAGAATCTTAATCCTGTAGAAGGTATATTATAAAGTTTTGAATATGCATGTGCCATCAATTCATTAGACTTTTTTGTTGCTGCATATAGGCTCACAGGATTATCCACCTTATCCTCCGTACTATAAGGAACTTTCTTGTTACTTCCATATACACTGGAACTAGATGCATATACTAAATGTTCCACAGGTGTTGCTCCCTTATCATAAGAATGCCGGCACGCCTCCAGAATATTATAGAATCCTATAAGATTTGCCTCTATATATGCATCCGGATTGGTGATGGAATATCTAACTCCCGCCTGGGCTGCAAGGTTCACGACAATCTGTGGTCGATACTGCTCAAAAATCTTATTGACAATTGTTTTATCAGCAAGATTTCCTTTTACGAAAAAGAAATTTTTATATTCTACTAGTTCAGACAGTCGACTTTCTTTCAGTCGTATATCATAATAGTCATTCATGTTATCCAAGCCGACAATTTGAATATTGTTTTTTTTAATCAGTAACTGCTTTGCAAGATTGGAACCGATAAATCCTGCAACTCCTGTAATAAATATACATTTATTATCTAAACTAATTTCTTCTTTCATTATTTTCTCTCTCATTTTTATAATCCATTATTATTGGCTTTGCCGCTTTCACAGTACTGTTATCCTTTATATCAAAATTCACAAATGTATTAGCACCAATATATACATTATCCCCTATAGTCACTTTCCCTGTAATAATATAACTTCAATTTTGTACATAAAAGCTCTTGAATTTTTATTTACAGGCCATGATTTCTATTTTATCATAGAAAATCTTGCTGTTTCAGAGGCATTTCTATTCGTGTCCGAAATTATGTTTATAGTTCGGTTACCCCAAAATATGTTCTATAGCCTCCAGCAATCCACCTTCTTCTATCTTTATCCCCTTACATCCAGCAGCATCACCAGCCTGAACATCAGAATCAGAATCACCAATCATCCAACTATGTTCAAGGTCAATATTATAATCTTCTGCAGCTCTAAGTAATAAACCAGGCTTCGGTTTACGGCAATCACAATCAGTCTTTAACTCTGGAATCTCCCCTTCATACCCCTTGTGCGGATGATGCGGACAATAATACAGAGCATCAATATACGCTCCATCCTTGCCGAGCAACGTTTCCATCTTATTATGAATCTCGTTAAGTTCTGGAACAGTTACTTCTCCTCTAGCAATGACTGGTTGATTTGTAACTACAATAGCTAAGTAACCTGACTTATTGATGCGCTTTATTGCTTCACTTGCACCCGGCAACAGCTCCATGGTATCAACAGAGCGAAGAAAACCAACATACTTGTTTATCGTGCCGTCTCTGTCTAAGAAGATGGCTTTCTGTTTATTCTTCAAATTCTTTGCCTGAACTGTTCCGTTCTTATAGTCTTCAACAACAGAATAGAATCGTTCTGGAGTTCCCATGTCTTTAACATACTCTGGGGAATCGTAACAGAACATTTTTCCGGTTCCGGCTAACGGCTTAAGGAGTTGTCGGTCAAGATCTACTTTTATTATTTTTCTATCTTCTCCGACTTCACCCACATGACTTCCATCCACATTCTTAAGAACTTCTGGAGATATAACATGAAGTCCGGCATTTACTCTATTCCTATACCATTGCGGTCTTTCATCCTCCTTAGCTAGCCACTTCTCTACCGCACCATTCTCATCAACAAGAATAAGTCCACTATCATATGGATGAGAATTTGGATGAGTAAATAATGTGGCTAAACCGCCACATTGCTTGTGAAATAGAATCATACGATTGAAGTCCACATCAAACACAGCGTCAGCATTAAGAAGTAGAAAATCTTCTGTTAGATTTAATTTGAAAAGTGCCCCTGCATTTCCAAGAGGAGTCTCCTCTACAAAGTATTCAATTTTTACGCCTAACCTATTACCATCTCCAAAGTACTCTTCTATTTTTTCGTGCATGTAGCTTACAGTTAATACTATGTCCGTAAATCCCTGCTCCCTGAGACCTATTATCTCCTTCTCAAGAACCGGAATTCCTTCTATAGGTATTAATGGTTTAGGTATATCGGGGAAAAGTTCAGAAATACGAGTGCCTTTTCCTCCGGCCATTATTATTACTTTCATAACTGAGCCTCCTAAACCCAACAATTATCTTGTCAAGAAATTTTCTCCCTTACCAACACGTTCTCTCCAATAATCAAGTAAATCGTGCATAGTAGTTTCAAAACTAATTTCAGGCTCCCATCCAGTATGCTTTTTAAACTTACGGCAATCAGGGACCTGAAGGTCAGCATCGATCGGACGAAGTCTTTCAGGATCTGTTACAATCTCAATCTTGTCCTTCATCGTAGAATAAGAAATCAAGGTATTAAGTGTATCACCTACCTCGCAAGTATAAGAACCTCCAATGTTATAATACTCACCTGCAACTGGCTCCTTTGTAACAAGCAAATAATATGCTCTGACTGCGTCACGAACATCAGCATAAGTACGAAGTGACTTCAGATTACCGACCATTACCTTAGGTTCAATTAATCCTGCTTCAATCATTGCAATTTGTTTTGCAAAGGTAGACTCATGGAATACATCGCCCCGACGAGGACCAGTATGTGTAAACATACGAGTAGTCATAATAGTCATACCATAAGCTTCTGCATAGTAACGTCCCAACAGATCTGTTCCCACCTTTGAAATTGCATAAGGTGATGCAGGATGGAAAGGACATTCCTCATGAATACCAGTCTCAGGCTTCTTTGCAGCAGGAATCTTTCCAAAAACCTCTGAAGACGCACACACATGAATTACTGGTTTGTATTCTTTATCTTCAACCATTGCCAAATGAATAGCTTCTAACAATCTACATGTTCCAATAATATTAGTATTTAAAGTATCGATAGGGGCAGTAAAACTTGTTTGAGGGTAGCTTTGTGCTGCTAAATGGAAAACATAATCCGGTTTCACCTTATTGATAACTGTAATCAATGACATTTCATCATTTAAATCAGCATAATCAAAGAAAATTCTATCCTTTTTATTAACTCTATCAAGTAAATGAGAAACATTATCTAACGGAGATCTCCATCTGCATACTCCATAAACTTCCCAATCTGTGTTTTCAAGTAAAAAATCTGCTAAATGAGATCCAACCATACCTGTAATACCTGTAATAAGTGCTTTTGTCATTTTTTAATTCCTCCTATTTTTTATAAGTCAACGCCTATTAGTTCTTCATAAATTCTTTCTGTAAATGATCTTTTTTCAAGAATTTGATATTTTTCTAAATATAAACTTTTCATCTGAGTTATTTTGGGTCTGTTTTGATAGAATAGACTTTCTGGACTAATGACTTTATATTTCAACCTATAGTCAAATAATCTATTTAATTCATCGGCCATTCTTACTCTGCTAACAAGTTCTTCTCCAGCAACATTTAGTACAAAAGGTTGATATTCATCCCAGTGATACGCAAACCACATAACAACATTAACAACATCACTAACAACTATTACATTCCTGTAAAACGGGTGAAAGACTTCAGCAGTTGAATCATTTTTTATACAACCTAAGCAATAGCTAATATACCTGTCTCTTGCAGATGCGACATACGACAATCTAATAGCTCTAAAGTGTCTATTTTCCTTGAACTCATCTTCAATCGCTTTTTTCATTCTTCCATATGGAGTTGTTGCTTGAGTTACAGAATTTTCATCATATATTATTCCCGGAATATCTCCAAATACCGCATCACTTGAGAAAAACAAAACATTACAATTTCTATTAATAGCTTCCCTTATAAAGTATTTAGTTCCTGTAACGTTAATATTCCAACAATAATCAAAATCAGATGCACATTTATCTGGTCCAGATACTGCAGCGGTGAAAACGACATAATCAACACCATCTAAAGAATCATAATTATATTTTTCTGGTTCTTGCAAATTCAAATACTCATCAGCCGATTCATGTTGATCAATTCTTAGAATTTGATTAATACTTTCTTCTTTTTTGAATCTATCAATCAAATATCCAGCAATATATCCTGTACTACCAACAATTGCTACCTTCATTCAATACCTCCAAAAAATCTATCTTCAAGCATCAAGCACAAACAATGATAAATTGGCAAATGATGTTCTTGAATCATATACGTTCTAGTTTGACTAGACCTAATAGTGACATCAGCCATTTCGCTTAATTTAGAATCTTTGGAACCTGTAAGAGCTATCACTTTCATCCCTTTCGCTTTGGCTACAGTTGCCGCATAAAGGATGTTCATAGAATTACCTGATGTAGAAATTCCCAAGAATACATCCCTTTCATTACCAAAACCATTTACTTGTTGTGCAAAGCAAAGGAGTGGTTCACAGTCATTCATATATGCTGTAGATAGAGCTAAATGTCCGTCAAGAGCAATAGCAGGAAGTCCGCCTTGAAGATTTTCCCCAAGGATTTTTCCCATTCCTAAATCAACAGCTTCTAATTTTTTTCTATATTCAGCAGATAACTTCCTTGGGTTTTCAAACCCCTTCATCAATTCTCCAACAATATGTTCAGAATCTGCTGCCGATCCACCGTTACCTGCTACAAGTAACTTTCCACCATCGACATAACTTTCTTCTAAAATGTGAAAAGCATTCACAATATTTTGTCTTTGTTTACTTAATTCAGGATATCTTTCTATCAAAATATCCACATGCTTTATATACTTTTCCATAAGCATTAACCTCTTAATTCAAATTCTTCTGGGCTGTAGTGAATTACCCTAGTACCACCATCTTCGAATTTAAATGGAATATACATTAAATCTTTCATAGCTTCCATCAATGCTGCTTGATTTTCAGGCTGTACATAAAATAATAAGAATCCACCGCCACCTGCTCCAAGAAGTTTTCCTCCGAGAGCACCTGTAGCAATTCCTTTTTCATAAAGTCTATCAATCCCATCGGTACTGATAGCAGCACCAGTTCCTTTTTTAAGTCTCCAAGTTTCGTCAAGAAGTCTGCCAAACTCATCCAAATCTCTGGCTTTATCAGTAAGGACCGCTTCTGCTTCATCTACTAATTCATACATCTTCTTAAGTTTTGCTCTTTTATCTTCAGTTCTACTACCATTATTTGCTTTTTGAACATCTGAAGAGAAACGAGTAAAACCAGTAAAGAACATCATCAAATTATTATTGAGTTGTCTCTTTCTCTCAGGTGAGATAATAACAGGAAGAACTTCATATCCATCCGGTCCAAAATTAATTCTATTAAATCCACCGAAAGATGCTGCAATTTGATCCTGCCATCCTCCAGCTTCGTTGCAAAGAACTCTTTCAAGATAAATTGCTTCATCTGCTAATTTTCTCTTGTCTGCATACTTCCCTTTCATAGCATAAAATGCATTTAGCATACCAACAGCAAAAGAACTTGATGTTCCCAATCCAGAGCGCGCCGGTAAATCGGAATCATACGTAAGTCTCATCTCATGCATATCAAGCATTTTCATTGCTTCTCTTATCAAAGGATGTTGTATTTCCTCATATTCAGAAACATACTCCATTTTTGAATACGTCAAATGTGTTTTATATTCAAAAAACCTAGGAAGATGTCTTATTGTTACATAACAATATTTATCAAAGGTTGTTGATAGAACAGCTCCCCCATTTTCTATAAAATAGTCTTCCATGTCTGTTCCGCCGCCAAAAAACGACATTCTAAATGGTGTTTTAGTAATAATCATATATCTTTGTTTCTCCTCATATTTTCAAAAACGTAAAATGAACTCGTCTTCTGAGCCTGTAGGTATATGATAACAACGTTATCTATATACAACCAGATAAATTACTTAAGCGCTCTCTTAACATACATACATACTTGCGCCCAAAAAGGTTTCATGTCTTTTTTATTCCATACGGAATGTGATTCTGCTTTTAAAAATTGCTTTATCCACATAAATAAACCAACGGTTTCTATTCCTCTTTTTACGTCACTAAAATCCGGAATAAAAAACACTGGATTATTAAATGATAGCGAACTGTTATCAGGAAAAGTTTTATGCAATTGATAATAACACCATATATATGGAAGATTAACTCCTGCAGATGTAACGCAATAAGCATTTCCGTCATTGCGCATGTTTATTTCTAAAAAGTAATCATTTCCTTCATTATCTCTTATAAATTCCAAACTGAACAACCCACTATATCCAATTCTTTTTATAAAACTGTCGACTGCATTCGAATCGTACGACAACTCTTTAATATTAGAATACTTTAGATATCCTGTATTTGTATTATGTGGTTGCCTTATGATATCTGTATAGCCAGGGATGATGATAATACTACCATTATCGAGCGAACATCCAATCAGTTGATACTCTATTTTCTTCCTAATGTATTCCTGAATTTGAACATATTCTGAACTAATGCATTTCAAAGCCGATTCTAGATCAAATTTGTTATGCAAAATACGTATATCTGATTTTCCGCCTGCAATACTACTTATCGGTTTTATAATACAAGGGTAAGTATCCCAATTATTATTGTAATCATCTTTCTTTATAACCATGCCCTTTGGTACGTTAAATCCTGATTCAACCGCCACTTTCGCTTGGTTTTCTTTTGACATGAATTCATGTATATTTACTCGTATTTCTGGAGTAAAATATGACTGATTTAGTCTATCTCTATTTGCAATAACAGTTTCTGCAGTTTCATCTGAGCAACAAATAATCACTCTTTTATTTCCGTCTTTAGAGAGACTATCTAACCATGGTATTATCTCCTCACAAGTACTCACTTTGTTCACATTAGATGAAACAAGGTACTTACTTTTAGAAATAAAATTGTTCGTATTAAAATCTTTTCCAATAAGTAATACACAGATATTGCGTTTGTTTACACCGGCCTCTCCTAGGGCTCTTACAACACCGAGCGTATTATGGTGTAATCCACCTATCACTACAACTTCTAGTTCCATCTTTTCTCCTTAACACAGCAAATATCATATTAGACTATAATTGGATTGTGCTGCTAAACTGATGATTAATTCATCATTTCTTTTAAATACTCATCATAATCTCTTATGTATTCTTTCCCGTCGTAATGCGTACTTGCTAATACTAACAAAACCGAATCCTCTGAAAAATCATACATATCTTTCCAAATCATTTTGGGAATATAGACACCCATCATCGGCTTATCAAGCTCAACAATGAATTCTTCCGTTCCATCTGTGATTCGTACCTTACTCTTACCGGCAACATTAATAAGCACAAATTCAGATTCTCTGTTTGCATGCTGTCCTCTCACTACAGTTGAGTCTGATTCATAAATATAGAACACACGCTTTATTTCAAATGGAATTGCTTGCCCGCCTTCAATGACAACAAGTTTTCCTCTTTCGTCGCCCAAATCTGCAAATTTCAAAACAGGACACGTTTCTTTTAAACTCATACCTAACTCCCACTTTATCTAAAGTTATTAAGCGCTTCAATTACATATGTCTGCTCTTTTTCCGTCATTCCGTTATACATCGGAATTGAAAGGACTGTGCTAGCATACTTTTCAGTAATTGGAAGATCACCTTCCTTATGTCCTAGATATTGATAAGCCTCAGCTAAATGAGGTGGAATCGGATAATGAATAATCGTTCCTATTTCCTTTTCATTTAGATAATCAATCAGTCTATCTCTTTCTTCACACCGAATAACAAACTGATGCCATACACACGTTGCTCCATTTGGTATCCTAGGTAATTCGAACAAAGGATTTTTAATCTCGTTCAGATATCTTTCTGCAATCTTTACCTTTTCTTCTGTTAATTCCTTCATATGAGAGAGTCTTACTCTAAGTAATCCCGCTTGCATTTCATCAAGTCTTGAATTTGCACCTACAATCTTATTGTAATAACGTTTTTCGCTACCATAGTTCCTATAAATCTTAAACTCCTTTGCCAAATCTTCACTGCCAACGACAACAGCTCCAGCATCACCAAAAGCGCCCAAGTTTTTTGACGGATAAAACGAAAAGCAACCAACATCGCCAAACGTGCCTGTCATTTGTCCATTAAAACAAGCACCATGTGATTGAGCGCAATCTTCAATCAATTTCAAATTGTACTTTTTACAAATTGCGAGAATCTTGTCCATTCTAGCAGCAATTCCATAAAGATGTACAACCATGATTGCTTTTGTTTTTTCTGTAATCTTTTCTTCTATCTTATCTGGATCAATGCTGTAGTACTCATCTGGCTCAACAAATACAGGTGTTGCGCCATTCATTGTTATTCCCATCACACTAGCAATATAAGTATTTCCTTGAACGATGACTTCATCGCCTGGTCCAATCCCAAGCAGTCTTATGCCTATCCATAAAGCATCTAATCCGCTGGCAAGTCCCACACTATATTTACCTCCGGTATATTGTGCAAATTCCTCCTCAAAAGATTCGACTTCTTTTCCAAGGATGTACCACCCCGATCTAAGCACATCTATAGCTTTTTGTTCAAACTCGCTCTGGTACTTTTCAAAACCTCTATCCATTCTATTCGGCATTATTTTCATGATTTTCGCCTCCACAAATTGTTACATTCTATTTCCAATCAATTCTCTTTTCCAGTTCAGAATACATTTCTTTTGCAAGCATAATATTCCCGCGTTCAAACATATGAACATAATCTACATATATTCCATCGATATCTTTAAAACGTTGAGAAAAATCTATGGCCCAAGGTATATCGTTAATTCTTGTCCTAACATAACCATAAAAGTTTTTTGTAGCATCTAATTCGCTTTGATTCATGGATTCGGTAATCCACTGATGGTACTTATCAATTTCGTTGCTTGAACCCAAATAAGGCTGAAGAAAACATAAAAACGGTATATCTAATTCTAAACAAATTGAATGCATGAGACGCTGATTTAATACCCAATTCTCTCCTCTTGATAAGTCATTTTTTATTCCATAATCATATGAATCGATAGCGCTTCTTCCAAGTGTTCTTGGTCTACTCGATTTTTCTTTACTATACAAATTCGAAATTATTTTTGCTACGTCTACTTGATAGTCCAGCACAAATAAATTCTTATCGTTAAAATGCTCATTATATGCATCTGTTATTCCGGAATAGCTTATTACAGCTGTTGGTTTCAAGTGAATACCGTCCCGAATAAGCCTTAATAATTCTTGTGATGAAGTGTTCGCTGTAATTCCCCCACCTATAACAAAACAGTCAATATTGTTTTCCTTAAATATAAGGCTTAATTGTTCTATCCAATTTGTCCAATTCCCTTGTGTAACATCAGAGGTTGAATTTCCCAAGATTAATAATCGATTAGGCGAATTTATATTGCCGTATGTCGTAAAACCGTTAAACTCATCTGTCCTTGTATAACCTAATAACGGGTCAAAAACATTAAGATTTGCACATCTTTTATCTTCCGATTCTCTCAATCGATAAATATTTTTTTCTAAATACCCTTCTTCAAGCATTTTATTTTCTTGAATACAGGCATCAATTCTAGAACCTAAGATAACTAAATCATCACTCTTAATCTGTTCAACACCAGGTTTTTCGTCAAAAATTATTATCTTATCTTCTAATTGATAATTCTTCTTTATCAATGAAAGTACATCTTTCTCAACTTCGATTAAATACAATTTGTGAAAGCAATTGCGTTCAATATGATTATACAATTTTTCTAATGTTTGTTTCTGCTCTCTAATTATTATATACTTCTTGTAAAGTCCAGGAAGCAGAATTCTAGCAATACTTTTTAAAGACATCTGGTTTCTCCGTTTCTTCTCTCTAATGTCTAACATCCTAACTTTATTATTCATGAAAATGTTGCAATGTCACAATATGTAACATGCTATTATTCCTAATTTACCCATGCGTGATACGTCGTTTCTTTATAAAATGTTGATATATCTTAATTTTCAACCATTTAGGCATTATTTTGAGCATATTTCTTTTTTGAAACACAAATAAGCACTTTTTTCTTTCCTGCTGTTGAATTACTTCAATACCTAACCTATTAGCATACTCATAGTATTTGTCTTTGTAAGGATGTGTACATTCCGATTTCCATGGTTTACAACTATTTCCTCCTGCAAAATGAATAATTCCCGGTTCATTCTTTGCTTCGACTAATTGTTCAAGTCGATAATGTTTATCAAACTTATTTACCAATTCTTCATTATCACAATCAAAAATAGGACGAAGAACATTATATTTGGGGGGTAAAAGACCTATTTTCCCCCTCAGAACAGATGCCAGAGTTCCTTGATCGTGCAAAAAAACCCCTAGAGCATTACTATATATAAGTTCCCATGTAGTAACTTCGTTTTTAGTTGCATTGTTCAACGCATTAAAATGATTTAATATATCATATGAAGCAATAAATTCTTTGGCTTTACCAAATACCCCAAACTCTCTTAATGCTTGTAAATTCATAAGCATTACGCCAGAATTGATGTAGTTATCAGAATCTTTCAATCCAACCGCTGCTTTAGCAATCTGTGGATTCCAATCAATAACCCCTAAAATTAATCTTCCATGAAAATCCTGCTCATAAATGTCTAGTACATTAGTGTTAAAAATAACATCATTGTCTACACAAATAATCCTATCTTCATCTATTAATTGTGGAGCCCAGAAGTAGCTGAAGAAAATAGAAAGTCTGTAATCAAAGTAATCTAATTCTTCCAAGCGTTGCTTCATCTCAACATAAAAAAATCTGCTTTTTTTCTTTTCTAAATACTTTTCAATTTCATTCTTTTCATAATCATTCCAATTTCGCCCCAGAACATAAAGATTTACAGAAGTATTCTGATGAAACATATAAAATGATTCTAAAGTAATTAAAATATTGTTTCTATTTCCTGTATCACAATACATTAATATATTCATCTCTACTATCCTTCCGTAAGTTTACTTCTGTCTACCACTTCCACTATTTTTCCATCTTCAACTCTATATATAAAATCACAGTCCAATATTGTGTTGATTCTATGTGCAATAATTAAGATGGTAATCTTATGTGACAAGGATTTTATTGATTCAGTAATAGCCGCTTCTGTGTCAGGATCTAGAGCAGATGTTGCTTCATCCATTACCAAAAATCTAGGATTATTATATAGTGCTCTTGCGATACCCAATCTTTGTCTCTGCCCGCCAGAAAGTTTTACACCATTTTCGCCTATTATCGTTTCAATTCCGTTTGGAAGGCTGTTAACATGTTCAAGTAACTTAGCTTCATCTAAACACTTTTTTACTCTATCAGTATCGATAGAAGCCTCACCAAACGCAACATTCTGTGCAATAGAACAATTCCCCAAGTATATATTTTGCGGAATGTAGCCTATCATTTTTCCCCAAGAATTCTTATTTTCAGCAATATCTTTTCCGTCAACGCTGATCTTGCCACAAGATGGATTATGTAATCCTAAAATAATATCAGCTAAAGTTGTTTTGCCCGACCCCGTCTTTCCAATAAACGCAACTGAAGAACCAGCTTTGATATCAAAATCAACATGTGAATACAAAAAAGCATCTGCATCTTCGTATTTAAAACTAACATCTGACAATAAAATATCATTCTTGAAGGATGTTAGATTCTCATTTGTTATTTCCTCAGAAATCAATCTACTATCACCCATATTTTTTATAATATTATCTACTGCCGTTGTATGATATTTTATTTTATTTAAGTCTCCATTTATGTTAACCACTGAAGGCATTATCTTTACTACCGCCAATGCAAATACAGCAAACTGCGAAACCATGGTTGTAATATTATTCCCCTGCCGAATAAAAAGAATAATGAATACAAATACGATGCTCATACATAAGCTTTCTACAATTTTCCCAGGTAAACATGCAATAACCTCATATGAAGTTCTACTCCCAAATAATTCTTTAGAGTAATTCTTAAATTTATTGATATAGTATTTTTGTTTTCTGTTAATCAAAATATTTTTAATTAAACCCATCGATTGATTAACCCAGCTTATTGCCTCGGTTAATGTAGTGGTTCCCATCTCTCCATATTTATTGATGCGTTTTGATACTATTTTATTGAGCAAGAAAATAGATATAATTATAATTGTTCCTCCAACAGCAACCATCGAAGGGTTAATCGAAATAAGTGTCACCAGTAAAAATACTGTCAACAGCCCATTTTGGAATAAATCAAACGCACATTTTAATAATTCATAAAATCTGGTAATATCATCTGTAACAGCTCTCGTAATATCTCCTGTATCAGCTTTCAAGAAAAAGCTATACTTCTTATTAAGAAAACTAGAGTAAATATCCGTCATAAGATCTGAATGAAGTTTTGCCATCCACTTGCATTGAATCCACTTAACCGCTATCGCTACAACATTTTTCAGCACATAGACACAAATTAAAATAATTGCCAAAAAAATCAATAAGTCGTTACTTGTTTTACAATCGCCTAAATCCCAGAGATATTTCATCCATCGATAAGAGTCTATGCTTTCAGAACCCATTAACGTATAAACGAATGGGAAAATCAAAAATACCGCTAACGTCTCAAAAATACTCTGAACTGCAATCAAGATACTAATTCCGATAAATTGAAGTCTTTGCTTCGCGGTTAGTATTAACATAAAACTGTTCTTAATTTCTTTCATCGCCTATACCATACCTCTTAAAAATCTTTCTTAATGCTTTGCATGTTGCTTCAATTGAATAATTGTTAATAAACATATCTCTCTTTTCAGGATTGAACTTCTTCACTCCAGCTGTTTGCAGTTCATTTATACATTTAACAAACTCATCTGCGGTATTACATTCAATTCCAGCTGTTTCATCATATCCGCATAAAGCTTCCTTGGATCCAACTATGGTTTTACCATACATAAGCGCTTCTGCAGTCTTTGTTTTCATTCCATCTCCATTAAAAATAGGTTCAACAATAACATTTGCCTCCATATAATATGGAGCAAGGTCTTCTACCCTCCCCTTTATGTGTATCTTAGGATTATCTGATATTTCCTCTTGCAATTTATCCATACCAGACCCCACCACATAAAAATGTATATTATCAGACAATCTGTCCATAACATTATCAAAAAACCATTTTAAACCTGAAACATTGGGTGGAAAATATACACCAACAAAAAGAAGATTAAATGTTTTATGATCCATAACCATATCTTTTCTTGCATAATCACAAGGAAATGTATCCTTCATAAAAATGGGAATGATGTCTGTGCTATGTACACCATAATATTTATAAAGATTATTATCCTCTCTTTGATTTAAAAGTATTCTAACATCTGAATATGCTGTGGTTATTTTTTCATTGTATATCGAATTAAGTTGAAAAATTCTTTCATGCAATCCTGGGTGATAATATTTTGTAGTTTCAAAATGATATTTTGCAATACCAGGAAAATAAGTCATAGTTACTATTTGGGGATGTTTTTTTTTGATACTTTTTTCATATTTTCCAAATGATTGTGTCATAAAAAATACAAATTTATAATGATTTTTTTCAATCAATTCATCCAGTTGTTTTATAATTCTTCTATCTAAATAGTGTGTATATCCCTTCATGAAAGTGAGAATATCTGCTTTACGATTTAAACAAATAAACCTTTTATCGTCTTCAACATTTGGATGTTTTATTGCTACAGCATGAAGATTGTCTTTTCCTATAACATTAAGCAAACACTCATAATACGCTTCCTCCATTACTTTTGATCCGGAATTCTGGACAAACATTTTTTCAGCAACAAATAATCCTTCCATGATATCTAAATCCTCCCTATAAAGATATTTTAAATGGCATGTCTTTCTCTTTGTCTCTTAAAAATTCAAGAATCTCCTCTGTATCATCTCCAAAAAGCGATTTTCCCCACGCTTTCTGATTTGCCCAAATACCGCCTTTACGAGTATTTACTTCAATCAACACTGGTATCCCTTCGCTGTCGATAGTAAAATCCCAGCTATATACACCTATTTGAGGAATCAGTGCGTGCAGTTTTTTTGCGGCATTGAGAGCTTTGGGAAAGTCAATAATTTTGTATCCATCAAACTTTATTCCTGTGTCAGGATGTGCCAAGAATGCCTTTTTAAATTCAGTAAATGCCACAGGCTCCAAATCTCCGTCATCTCCTATTCCGATAAACAAACCACCAGCATGCGCATTGTCTACTTTAGATTCGCCGATTCCAATTCTCATAAATGAAGGTGTATGATGTAACTCCCCTGATTTTGGCAATCGATATGTCATAATTCTAAAAGTATTAACTGATTCTGGATGAAGGTTTGCAACATCTGGATGCATTTTGATAATTTCTTGAATCACAAAATTATCCCCATAGGATTCGACTATTTCTGCCACAGTTTTTCCCGTATCATCATCTAAACCATTGATTAAATTAAGAACTCTGCATCCTCTTCCTGAACTTGAATCCACCGTAGGTTTAATAAAAACTTTTCCCGTATTCGAAATATACTCCAAAAATTGTTGTTTTGATAATGGATTATAATTATCATCTCTATACATCCCGTTGCAACACGATCCAAAACATTTCGGAACCTTTAAATCACTTATGTTGCTGGCAAGTAACATAGTTACATTTTTATCACCAAAACTCTCTGTGTATTTCATTGGATTAACGAGTCGTTCAAAGACAGGAATAAAAAGATGTTCAGGAAAATATCTTACATCAAATGAACCTCGAAAGCCTGTATACAGTCTATGCCATGTGTAAGGTATCTTTTTCCCATAATGCTCTAAATAATAATTGTCTATTTGTTGCATTTGCTCTAACGTAAGATCAACACTGCTCCAGATTGCTTTCTCCTCTGGTCTATTGACCTTCCATTCTTCAAATTTCTTGCCCCTATACACTTTTTTATAATAATTATAAGCGTTACTCATTAGTTTAAACAATACTGTTACTCGCACTTTACACCCCTATCATGAATCTTCATTATTACAAATGAAGCTGGTGTTATAACCAACACTAAAAGCTTCTTACTAAGAGAATTAAGTTCATTAAGCATCTTCAAATAGGGAGTCTTTGATAACCACGCTGACCTTGGGAGATTTACTAATCCAATTAGCACTCGCTTATCCCATAAAATATGAGAAAGTAATTTATTAACCATTAACACACTCATATAATATTGGGTCTTATAATATCTAGTTGGATGTCCCTTCCCTTTTCCCATACTATCTACTGAGTCATCATCGTATACCCTAAATATTTCATTCGTACACCAAGTATCATATTTTTCATCTATTTGTTCCCATATATAGTCACCTGTAATATCTTTTACATCACTAAATTCCGGAAATGGATGGCTTACCAAAATATCTGTTTTTCTGCAACAACATTTTTCCCCAAGACATTTATGCCTTGCCTTATTTTGCGCAATTCCCTTTAATTCATTTATTCCGTCTGGGTATAATGCGCCTACAAGTTCATTCGTTCCCATTATCATACAGCGACCGGAAACTTGCCAAATTCTATCATATTCACTTTCTGGAATACTTTCCCATATATCATGTATTCTTTGAAGTGCATCATCAACAAACCAGTCATCAGAATCCATTGATACGGTATATTTTGTTTTTATTAGTGGATATGAATAATTACGTGCTGTATGAACACCACCATTCTCTTTCCAATAGTATCTTATTTTAAAGTCAGCCTTATCGATAAAACTCTCAACTAATTTATCAGTTCCATCAGTAGAACCATCATCCACTATTAACCACTCAAAATCTTTAAACCCCTGTCTCTGTAAGCTTTCAAAAACTCTTTTTAGTTTTCCCGCTCTATTATAAGTAGCTGTAAATACTGTTAAATATGCCATGTTTATTTCTCCTTATTATCTTTTTTGTTTAAAATCTATCAAATTCCCAACATTTACACCAAAACTATCTGGTGTAAATGTTTCGAATCCCGATCCATGAAAAAAGGTCAATTCTCCAAAATATATTTCTTTACCAATAATATAAAAGTCAGTCCTTACATGAACAAAACCCTCTGATAGTTTTTTCGCAAGAAATAGCAATTCATCCAAGCATTGTGGCTTTTCTATTTTATGGTTTGGATCAGTCGGAAATTCAATTGATGCCGGAATATATTGCCAATCTGTTGTATATAAATTCCTCTTATGCCCCGTGAAACGATCAAAATCAACTTGAATAAACTTAGGAACTCCATTAAAGCAAAAAACCTTATAATCTTTTAATTCGGTGCCGGATTCATCAACCATATACTTCTCAGCGATTATCTTTCTAGGTACATTTTTATATGGATACTCTCTTCCGACAACTTTATAAAAATCTCTTTTCAAAGATTTATGTAAATACTTTTTTGTCTTATTGACATCTAGTTTTGCTTTATTATCACAGATTACTACACCACCAGAATCGTGTGTTGTCTTAAGAACAAATTGATTCGGAAGACTATCAAAATCTATCTCCTGTGGCGAATTCCAAACACCAATTGTCGGTATAATGTGATCTTGTCCTATTTTTGAGGCTACTATCTTCTTTACTTGATATTTATCTACTAACTCCACATATTCATCATGCTTATCGTATAACTTAAGCCATTGCAATTTTTCGTTGTATGAAACTGGATGGTCAAGATTTAAATGTTTTCCTGTTATTAATTCATATTTTCTTCTTATAAATTCTTCATCCGTGAGATTATTATAAAAGCCCAATTTTGAGAGGTAATTAAATCTTATAATAGGATTGCACATAAACCTCTTTATTTTTTTAATCATATAATCCTTGTATGATAATTAGGAAGTTAATTATCACACGTTTCCTTTCTTTTAATATCGTGGTTCAATACATTCAGATACTGTGGACTTTTGATTATTTCCCTGTAGCTCTGACTACTCTAAGGAGTGTATTGCCGCTACCTTTATCTGAACTGTTTATAGCTGGATGTTGCCGGAATGATCCGAGTACTTATTTCCATCAAGTCTACGATGATAATCGCTGGTGGATATCACGGTATCAGACTTTAAAAAGGGAGGTACAACCTCATGATTTATGTAGGCATTGATATTGCCAAACTAAACCATTTCGCCTCAGCCATTTCTTCTGATGGTGAAATCATAATCGAGCCGTTCAAATTTACAAATGACAATGATGGCTTCCAACTGCTGATCTCGAAACTCGAATCATTCGATAAGAACAGCCTCATCATTGGTCTTGAATCGACGGCACACTACGGCGACAACCTTGTTCGATACCTTGTTGCCGGTAATTACAAAGTGTGTGTGTTGAACCCCATCAAGACTTCTACTATGCGTAAGAATAACGTGCGCAAAACAAAGACTGACAAAGTCGACACATACATCATTTGTAAAACTCTCATGATGCAGGATTCCCTCAGATTTGTTACCTACTATGATCTCGATCTGATGGACCTCAAGGCTCTTGGCCGTTTCCGCCAGAAATCCATTAAGCAGCGAACCCGTTTAAAAATTCAGCTGACTTCTTATGTGGACGAGGTATTTCCTGAATTGCAGTATTTCTTCAAATCAGGTCTGCATCAAAAATCTGTCTACGCTCTCCTTAAGGAGGCTCCTACACCGGAAGCTATAGCTTCTATGCATATGACTCATCTGGCTCATTTACTCAAGGTGAACTTCCACGGACACTTTGATAAGGAAATGGCTCAGCAGTTAAGAGTTCTCGCACAGAAGTCTGTCGGTGCTAGCGACAGTGCTCTATCTATTCAGATAACTCACACCATTGCACAGATTGAGTTACTGGATAGCCAGTTAGAAAGAGTTGAAGCTGAGATGACTGACATCATGAAATTCAATGATTCTGTCATCATGACCATTCCGGGTATCGGATACATCAACGGCGGAATGATACTTGGTGAGATCGGTGATATTCACCGTTTCTCCAGCCCCAACAAGCTGCTTGCATATGCAGGTCTGGATCCTTCTGTTTACCAGTCTGGAAACTTCCAGGCTAAGAAAACCAGAATGTCTAAGCGTGGTTCCAAAGTCCTCAGATATGCACTTGTTAATGCAGCTCACAATGTTGTAAAAAACAACGCCACTTTCAAGGCTTACTACGATGCCAAGATGGCGGAAGGCCGGACCCACTATAATGCCCTTGGGCATTGTGCCGGCAAGCTTGTCAGAGTCATCTGGAAGATGCTTACTGACGAAGTAGAATTTAACCTCGAGTAAGAGGTCTGTATACCAATATCGATAGATTTTGAAAAGCACCCTTACGGGAGCCTTATTAAGGTTACCCTTTTTTTACCACCGATAGAAAATAAGAATTTCCAGCTAATTTATACTTGACTTTTCATAGCTGGTCTCCATATAAATGGTTTGTTTTTCAAGCACACTTATTTAAGTTCAAAGAAGGGAATATAGGTAGATGTTCTAGACTGAATAAACCAGCCTAGCATTACTATCATAAATGCGTTCTCTATTACAAACCAAGCACCATCGTTGCTTATTGATGATTTAATTGCGCTAATAAGCTGAGGTAAAAGCAATACTAAATACATTGAAAAATAGATAACGATTCTACTCCACAATGAAAATGTAAATGAAATTGGTTGTATGACCGCGGCAAATAACACAATATTAAACGGTAACCTAACTTTAGGATTTTTCATGTCCATTTTCATATAAAAATATGAGACCAATACGCACCCCCATAGCACTAATAGTAATATAAATCCCCCATTATTCTCCGCCACTACTTGCATCCTAGCAAAGCGATTAGCAAGCATTAAAACAAAACGACCTGTAATTCCTAAAATGGCACTACTTATCATGGCCACAATTAGCTTGACTCCTGAAATTCTATAATTATATAAAAAGTACACTCCTAAAAAAACTATCGCTGTTCGATGAAATATAAATGCAATCAATAAAAATAGTAGGAATTTTTTTAAATCTCTTCTATATACATACCTAAGCGACCATGCCAAAATTGCTATCGCCAACCACTGTCTATATATTGATGTCACAAACAGACAGCCCATTGAATAAAAAACAAGCAACCCAAGTATTGGAAAGTCACATTCTTTCCATATCATTATGAAAATTGGTATTAATATTAATAGACCTAACACCACTATATAAATCTGCTCATCAACAGAAACTATTGAGATCAACTTAACAAGTAAAACTATTCCCGGTTCCCACCCTGTTGTGCAAATTTGCTTAAACGAAACATAAGAGTTAAAGTATTTAAAGGTGTTTAAATAATTTTCTGTATCAGGCCAGAATCCATCTATTGGACTTCTCAATATTACAATTAAAATAAGTTGAATAGCTGTAACAATATATATCGCTTTTTTTGCTTTATAGCCCAATCCGTGGGATAAACAAACGTTTAACATTATCACAAAATATTCAACCAAATATAAATTCATCCCTTACAACCTCTCAATATAGCTTACCCATTGATTAAAAATCGCATCACTTCTAAAACTAATTGCTTTGTTTTTCGCTTGTATTGATAGATTTTCTTTCAAATTATCATTTGACAATAGTTCCTCTATCGCCTTTGCTAAACCAATTTCGTCATTTGTGTTAACCAGGATTCCTTCTTCTCGGTCTGTTATTAACATCTTAGGTCCTCCACATGGACAGTCTGTTGATATACATGGAACGCCCGATGCCATTGCCTCCATTAGTGCATTGGGCATGCCCTCGTAATCCGAACTCATTACGAATATATCTGCTTTTTTTAATACTTCTGCAACATTACTAGTCTGCCCTTTCAACGTAATTACATTTTTCATTCCTAACTCATTAATATATGATGTCAATTCAGACTCTAAATTTCCAGATCCGTAAATATTAAGTCTTACATTCGGATAGTTTTCATAAACTTGTTTAATTGCAGAAATAAGCATCTTATGATTCTTTTGTGGTTGTAATCTGCCGCAGCTTACGACTAAACCTTTTACCGGACTTCTTAAGATTTTATAGAAATCTTCATTTACAGCATTCCAAATAACAGTACTTTTACGCTGAAGTTTTTCCGGAAACCATTTTTTAGCATCTTCTGTTTGAAAAACACACCCATCTGCAAATGGCAAAATCACCTTTCCTACAAATCGCATTACTTTACCGCCATATTCTTTGTTGGGATCATTTCTCACTGAAACAACGACCTTGGTTTTCAGTCCAATTTTGGCAATAACACCTCTAAAGTTTGGTTCTCCCATAAACGTAACTAACAAGTCAGGTTTTTCTTCTTTTATGAGTTCTCGCAGTCTAATAATTCGTCCAATGTTTCTCGATATTTTTGACGTATTATTTTGTTTTTCCTCAAGATTAAATCTCTTTATCTTTTTATTTAATTGATACTCTATCTCTGCTGGATATGATGTAACAAAAGTAACTTGATAACCATTATCCGCAAATTGTGAAGACAAATTTGTCATTACGCGTTCTGCCCCACCACCATCTATTACATTAATATAAAACATTATTCTTTTCATATTATTCACCATGATTTGTCCCATAATTGCCGTATAGCAAAACTTCTATACCGAACAGTTACGCTACAATAGAAAATACAGTTCACATGTTAACTGACTTACTCAATATATGTAAATACTCAATTCCGTTTTTTCCTTACAAAGTACGCCTGAAACAATAAACAATCTAAAATAGTTTTTTTATTCTTCACTTGATTTAACGGAAATGATATAAAAAATTTTCCATACTGTTCAAGAAAAGATTCTAATCTTTCATAATCTGTATCCCTCATCATATTTGGATGATAGCAAAAAGTCACTGTATTAAATGGCAGTTTTCGTACCATTCCTGATTGTTGTGGCACAAATGTAAATCCATATTGTCTATACGGCTTATTCGCAACCGTATCAGAAATAATACGTATGTCGCTTTCCTTTTTTAGCGCTTCTAATGTATTTAAATCAAAAGTATGAGAAGGAGCAAAAAAAACCTTAGGATTTATACCATTACTTCTAACTATGCTTAATCCCTCCTTAATCTTTCTCTGTTGTTCTTCCAACGAAAGTCCAGCAAACTCTGATCTATTATTCACTGGGTTTATGCCACCATCTTTTGTGCAATACACATGCTCATAGCCATGAAGCGCAATAACCCATCCTTTATCTGTCCATTTATGAACTTTATCCCAGAATCTCAAATCATCTTGATAAGCATTCATCATTGGATCTTCACATTTTGGAATAACTCCGACCAATGGTTTTATATTATATTTATCCAGTAGTTCCTCCATCCTGTTCCAATTTTCAACATCCCTTTTTGCCGCTGCATCGTCAAGACGCATTATATACTTAGGCATAAAAAAGCTCCTTATAAAAATTTGAGAGTTCTTTACTTGTTTCTTTCATATCAAATCCAGCTTCAGAAATTTGAGAACTAACATCAGTTTTAGTTAATGGTGTATTTTCGATTTCATCAACCCAACATTCAACCCCATCCTTTATAGTCAAATATTTAACTAGGCTTGAAACCGCAACATCTTTTGTCACCGTATTAGACACAAAGCAAGGCAACCCCGCCGCCTGTGCTTCAACAACTGCTACTGGAAGCCCTTCCCAAATTGATGGAAAAAGGAAATAATCCATTGCAGACAGTAATCTGTTTACGTCATTTTTGGCTCCTGTCATAATCACTGACCTACATAAACCAAGTTCGTTTATTCTATTCTCTATAACTTTTCTTAATTCCCCATCTCCTACAAGTAATAACTTTGCATTACTGTGTCGTTTGTTATACATATAAAACACATCCAATAGAAATAAGTGATTTTTAGCTTCATGAAATCGACCAACATGGCCTAAAACTATATCACCATTAGGAATATTAAATTCTTTACGGATTTCGCTTCGATTTTTATTAGAAAAAGTATATTTCCCTACATCAATAGCGTTTGGTATCATTTTATAGTTTTCTTTTTTAATTGCTCTTTTACCATACAACCATTCACCGGAAATTTCCGAACAAGCAAATAAATAATCCGCCTGATATCTCAAGGGATACTGAAGGACTTTTTTAATCAAAGCTTTCGCACCTGTTCCATTTGAAGTACTATGACTATGAATGATAGTTTTTAACCCATTTTTCTTAGCAATTGGCAAATATAGAGAAGCATAACTTCTAGTATGTGAATGAAGTATCCTATAATCGGGGTGCTCTCTGAAGAATCTATTCCAAGCCTTTTTCACTTCACCTATATTAAAGCCATTAAACCCTGGTAAGCTATAAACTCTACCTCCTAATTCTTCTATTTCTTCTTTGAAATATAGTTCATTTGGATGATCAATAATAAAATCAAATTGAATTAAATTTCTATCAATATTTCTATACAAATTCATTACAAATGCTTGTGAACCACCTATATTTAATGATGAGATCATATGTAGTATTCTTATCTCATTTTGCATTATCATCACCACCTTAACTTCTATCTAAGTACTTCAGTTTCTCTTTGCTGAATAATTACAGACCCCTCTGGATATTCTCCATTAAGTACGCACCCTGCACCAACAACACAATTATCTCCTATTTCTATAGGCGACTCTTTGTACTTTCCTTCCCATATTCCACCTTCTGCACAAAAATCATGATCATAAATCAACACATTGGGCGATAATTGGTAGTTATTTCCAATCGAAATATATTTTCGACAAGTAATTATATTATTACTACTTATTGCTGTATTACTTCCCACTATACAAGTAGCATTTTTTCTTATGCGTATTTTTGCGCCATCGCGCATCTTAAAATCTTTTCCAATGCTAAATTTTGCTCCTTTGTCCATAGTTATCTCAGTATATGGAGACACTTGGCACAGAACCGGACCATTGAAGCAACTTACATGAAATAATTTTGTCCACAACATTTTTATTGTTCTGCAAGGAATAACAACTAATCCCCTTAAATATTTGTTCATTTATCTTAATTCCTTTACATATTTTTCAACAACAATTTGTCTATCAAACTCTCGCTCTACTTTAACCCTACCAGCTACTCCCATAGCCTTTTTCTCTTCCCAACTGAGGCCTAAAAACTTTTCAACCTGTTTGATCAAATCTTGGCTATCTTTCTGTTTACAAATATAACCATTAATACCGTCATCAATAACCTCTCGGCATCCACTTCTATCAGTTGTGATAATTGGTCTTGCACAGGCAGAGCTTTCAAGTAATACATTGCTCAATCCCTCTGGATAATACGTTGGATGAATTGTGCAGTGAGTTACTTTCAATACTTCTTTCACATCACGTACCATTCCATGGTTATTCACGATACCATTCTTTATGCACTCATCTAAGCGACCTTTATATTCAGCTTCACAGAACCCGCAGATATGGAACTTTACATTTTCATATTTCTTAGTGATGTACTCAGCCGCATCCAGATACTGATCAATACCTTTTTCCTTCATAATTCTGCTTATGAACACAAATTCTGTCGTTGAATCATCGGGATAATGGAGTGGAGCAAATCGAGTAAGATTTACGCCGGAACCAGGCAATAAATCATGTTTACCTATGGCAATCTTGTGGTCAATAAAGAATTGACGGTTCTCCGTATTTTGAAAAAATACTTTTTGAATACCTCTAAATGCATATTTATAAAGCATTATGGATATCGCCTGTGCCACTCCCGGATTTTCTACCGCAGTACCTAACCCTGTGATGTTAGCAACAAACGGTACTTTAAAACTTCTTGCAGCAATCGCCCCGTAGATATTAGGTTTAATTGTAAAACCAAAGCAGATATCGGGCTTCACTTCCTTAATCAATTTTTTATATGTCCTAATTAATCCGAGTTCTTTTACAGGGTTCATCCCATGACGAGACAGTACAATTTCATGGTACTTACAACCTATTTTGACTAAATCATCTATTCTTTCACCATACGGGGAGGAAATATGTACTTCGTGACCATCAGCGATTAATCTCTCTACTATCTCCAAACGAAAGTTATATATAACCACATCATGGTTTACTAAAAATAATACTCGTTTCATCTACCCTTCCGTCCTTCTAATGCTTTCTTCAAGTTCTACTACTCTGTAATCTTCCTTATACTCACTCATGCTCATCTCATAAGCAGAGTCGCCGAATGCCTTCGTCGCCAGATTCCCGATTTTCCCTGGGAACTTCTGCAGAAGCTTAATTGCCCAGCCAAATCCCGGGAGTAGAATAATTTTGTGTCCTTTGGCTTCCGCAATCATGCGAACCATTTCTGAGGTATTGGTATATTCTTCATTCTGTGGAAAGAACACGCCTTCCACCTCTTGATCGATGAGCAGTCGAATGCACTCACAGAGGTTATCAATGTAGAGCATGGAACGTTTATTGTTTACCTTCGGGAAGATAGGCAGTTTTCCTGCCATCTTAGCCAACTGTGGATAATTTCCTTTGCTGCCCTTTCCATAGATCATAGGGGGTCTGAGTATGATCGTTTTGAAGGTCGGATTGTTCCGGGACAGCTCCTGAATTCTCTGATCTGCCTGCCATTTGCTGTCTCCATAGAAATTCGCCGGCTGCGGCTTGGTCGCTGCGGTAATGATTTTCTCCTTGCAGCCACCATAGACAATCATGGAAGACATGAAGAGGAACTGTTTTACCCCTGCTGCCAATGCCTTCTTTGCCGTCTCTACTGCAAGCTCTGTGTTCACTGCATAATAGAGCTGCTTCTGTTCTTCTGTAGCATGTCCCACATCTGCATGGGCAATGCCTGCCACATGGAATACTACGTCGTAGGCGCCAAAGTCATATGCTCTCCAGGTGTCTTGCTGCATGTCTAGGGTATCTATCTGATATGCTGCCGGATATTGCGCCAGCCAATGTTCCAGAGAAGTGCCGATATAGCTTCCCGCTCCGGTAATTAAGATTTTTTTCATGATTTCTTATCCTCATGCATGGCTCCGGTGCCGCCCTCTACCACACCATCATGTTTCAATACAGAAGTGATGGTTCCGAAGAAGCATTTTACATCCATTCCAAAGCCCAGCTTTTCCACATACTCTCCATCCAACTTAGCCTTCACCGGGATCTCCAGTTCATCGCGACCATTGATCTGTGCCCATCCTGTCAGTCCCGGCAGGATATCGTTGGCTCCGTATTTATCTCTCTCCGCAATCAGGTCATATTGATTCCAAAGCGCCGGTCTGGGACCCACGATAGCCATCTGCCCTTTTAGGATATTGAAGAGCTGGGGAAGCTCATCCAGGCTTGTCTTGCGCAGAAATTTTCCTGTTTTGGTAATATACTGCTCAGGGTCTGCCAGCATATGCGTGGGCATGTCCTTGGGGGTGTCCGTGCGCATGGTACGGAATTTGTAGATTTCAAAGTGTTCCTTGTTCTTGCCTACGCGCTTCTGACGGAAGAGCACAGGTCCCGGGGAGTCCAATTTGATGCAGAGCACCAGAACAAGCAGCACCGGACTCAGCACGATGGTAGCCACCAGACTCAGCAGGAAATCTATGATTCGTTTGATAGGAATGTATATCTTTGCAGCTGTACGATTCACGTTGTATTCTCCTTAATGGGAAGGGCAATTCAGATAAATGCCCATTTAGTCTTGTATATTCTAACACCAATGCAAGGAAAATGCAATTTTTATGGGGAAATTCTTGAGATGTGAATGAAAAAAGCGCGCCACCTTCATCCATTCCGCCACAGGATCACTTACCGTACTTTTCATCGACAGACTTGCATCAAAAATCCTTCTATAACATCTCTGTTGATCAGATTGTCAATTCCGTGCTTTGTAAGGTAATCATTTATGTGTCAATTGCTTTATCTGCTTTATCACACTCATCCTGTGCATACTATCCATCTTCTCGAGGTGTTACCCAATTATCACTCTCCACATCTCTTATATCGTCGAAGGGTCTGACAAACCGCATTATGATACCAGAGAGAATTTGCAGGACAACTACGAATCCATCAACAGTAAATTACAGGATGCCCGTAAAACTGTAAAAAGCACAGAGGACAAAATCAAAGAAATTAACGAACAGATTCATTACACCGGACAATACCTGGCTAATAAACCCGTCTATGGCCAAATGCTGAAATCCAGAAATAAAAAAAGATTCCGACAGGAACACTCCTCCGAAATCTCTCTTTATGAAAACGCTGTTAAATTTTTAAAGAATAAATATCCTGACGGCAAAATTCCGTCCACGAAAATGCTGAAAGAGGAAAAAGAACATCTGACTTTACAGAAAGCCGCCCAGCTTGACACTTACAATTATTTTAAGGAATATCAGAAAGAACTACGTATGGTATGTAGCAATATCTTTTCTCCTAATGCCTCATATTTGGATATTTCTTATTTTATCATTAAGCCAAGTTACTTAAAAAAAGAAAGTACTTTCTTTAAGAAATTCCTTCCATCACCCTCTGCAATGCGAAATCATCTTCCATCTTCAATCCAGCTATTCCCTTCCTAATATTGGTCCTCAGAAATTCCCTCTGTTTTCTTGGTGCATCCATCAATAATAGTGGCAGGACTGCAGTATCCAGATTTCCCAGCTTCTCATTTTTCTGTACTTTATAGAACACTTCCTTCAGCAAGTCAAAATCCGGTCCTTCCTGTATGATGAGTTTCAAGATTCTGATGTACTCCTGATAATAGTTCTGAGCAACTTCATCGAATTCATCGATTCTCATTCCGCGGATAAATGTCTCACAGAATGCTAACGCCTCTTTCTCATCCCTTTGGTACAGAGAGAGCAGATACATAGAGAACACCATCAGTTCCCTTACCACTAAATAGAATTCCATCTGTATCTCTATCTCCGGCAGTTCCCTGGGCAAATAATTTTGTCGGATTGCATCAAATAGTTTCTCAGTCTCCCCCAGTTCAAGAAACTTCAGTTGGATATAGGTGTCAACACAGTACAGATTTCTCGTACTCTCGCTCCAGAACCCATCGTCTTCAATTGCATCTCTGAAAAGTTCTGTTGCCATCTCTCTATAATCGCATTTCTCCGCAAGCTCTGCGCAGATATGATAGAGCAGCTGCCTCTTGTCTGGACGCCAATATGCCACAACGTCTGCATCCGACACATTATTCCAGAACATACGTAAACCAGGATGCATATAGTCACTTCCGTCAGCAAATTTCTGCGGTACTTTATCCTTAAGTAATTCCATGCCGATATAACCCATCACATGTGTTATCTTGGTAAGAATCGCTATCAGTGCATCATCCTCTGATTCACGCTGTTCTTCCAGCAGGTCTCGTATGAATGCAAGGAAGGAATCCATATAATTGCCCAGTTCTCCCAGCTGATACATCTTCATCCAATATTCGGCTTCTGCCTTTTCCGTCGCCCTTGGAAATTCCTCTTGCCCCTGTAATCCTCCGGCTACATGCTGCATGGATTGATAAACCTTCTCAATCTCTTCCTTATCTTCCGTGTCAAGTTGGTCCAGATACAGAAGGCATGTGTCCATCATGATGAATTTGATTTCTCTTTCTTCCGTCCGATTTATGGCACCTATCTCTCTTTGAAAAAGCTCCCTCTCAGCCGCAGCATCCCCATTATCATGGGCAACTCTCGCCATAGAATCCAGTACTTCGCAGTATTGCACTGGATCTCCTTCTACGATACTTTTCACGGAATCATACAGTTCTACTGCTTTTGAATATTTCCCGTTCTCGTGAAGTGCATACAACATCACATGTACTGTGCTTGTCCATAGTTTTGGTGTTGCAACAGCGTCAAGCCGGTCATAAAGATTCTTTACAATTGTCTCATACTGCTCCAAAGTTTCCTGGGAATTCTCCATTGCACTCTTTAGCATATATGCCAATAGAGCGTCCATGTCCGGCGTTTTTTCCAGCTGTTGCCACTGCTCCATTGTGAAATGGCACTCTGCGCAATCAGCATATTCTTCCAGTTGATTCACTGTTTTGATACTGAGCATCAACACTTCATTATATGCTACGAAGAGAGAGCCTCCAGCCATTTCAAATGCATGCTCGACTCTATCCATTGCAATATTGTCCACACTTTCTAATTCCATTGCCTCGAGCCTCTGGTAACTCTTCTCTACCTCATCCAAATGTTTCATGAATCCATCAAATAGTGCCACTGAAACAGTCGGGCTTGTGCTTGCCTCCGTCATGCTCTGAATCGCAATCATTAGCGCACACATAGGCTCTTCGTCTGCGAATCCCCATATCTCGGCTGCTCTCTGATCTAAATCATCCTCATATCCGCCCTTCCATGCTCGGAAATATAACTGGTTCAAGCGTACATTACATTTAACTACAGGAGACATTCCCTTGGGCAGCGGGAGTTCCTCCCAGAAATTTTCCACTGTCAGGAAGCATTTCTTCACATCATTCTCCCGCATTTGCTTCATAAGACTTACACATAACATACCCTCTGCATCATATTCTTCCAGTCTGCTATAGTGTTTAATTAAGTCTGAAAAGCCCATCAAATCCAGCGGCTGATTCTTCAGAATTTCTTGCACAGCAAAATGATCGAGTGCCTTTCTCTCCTCAGTACGCAGATGTTCCTGTGCGAACTGCTCCATGACCATATTAGGACATTGATAGAACCGACCCTCGCTAAAAATCCAACGATTTTTAAGGCTCTCAATTGCAGTATCCGGTTCTGTGATTGCTACGGGAATATCAGCAAGGGCAGGGATCCAACTTCTCCTTATTTTATTGCCGAGATAAAGAATTCTATAGTAGAGCCGTCTTGTATTCTCTTCCGGCACATTTTCCAAGAACAGTGTCACCATCTGTTCAGCCAGTGTATCTGTCCTGCGGGAAATTATGGTCAGAAATACATCTGTATCAATCTGCCATCCGTTGTGTTCCATTTTGTGTATCACTTCCATGACAATCGGCGGAAGGGTACCACACAACTCTGCGAAATTCTGATATGCCTTCGTAGTAAGCAGTTCTTCGGGTGCATTATGTCTACGCATTATTTCATCAATATCATCATGCGACAGTCCGAGAAGTTCTACCGTGAGAAAACTGTCCTGTTCCAGATATCCCTTAATGTAAGGTTCGATATTCTCATAACCGCTTGTAATCAGCTTGCATTTCTTTTTCTGTACCTGAGACAAGATTTCCAGACATTTTTGCTTTACTTTTGTATTTGAGGCACGTGGGATGCCGTCTAGAATAATCACTGTCTGTTCAGGCAATGTAAGCGCAGACAATTCGATGCTTAGGAAGCTTTCCTCATCCACACTGATCCATGCATAGCTACCTACTCTTTCCGCAATGCGAATCAGCGCCTGTGTCTTGCCTGAGAATACTTTACCATAGAGATGAATCCAATTCCGCTGTCGCAGATTGGATAGCACTTGGCGTACAAAGGATTCCTTGTCACTGCCACCACGATATTTATAGGGAAGAACATCTGTGATTCCGGCATTTCTCAGTGAGACAGAAACATTCTGTGCAGAACCGCCATTTATTGCTCCCACGTAGTTTTGAAATTGGCTGCTAAGTTCCTTCCCAGTTCTCTCTACCACAGCAATAGTATCGTTATTTATTGTAATCATGGCCTGAACAGTGTCATGACTTAGTTTCTCTGAGTTTCGTCCGAGCAATCTGGCCAGCCCTCTCTCCGAATCTGTTAATAAGGAAGAGCATTCCTCATCACATATTTTCATCACTTTTCGATAGAAGTCTTGTACAATATTCTCTGCCTCAGGAGATACCATCACATTTTCCCCACGTAGATACGTCACTGTATCATATGTCAATTGTGTTATAAGCTGTTGATCCAAGATTCCCGATGAACGTTCCGGTGTTGAAACTTTCCGGTGTATTTTTTGAATTGGCTGCATATTTTGGATATAATTAGTAAACGCTGCACCATCAAATACCCGGTTCTGTTCCAGCAATTGCCCCAGCTCAGTATTTACTTTTTTGCTGATTCTCTTCTCAAGCTTCGCCCTGGAATATTTATTGAGAAATGCATGCTGCACTCCCTGCGTGCTCCCGTCATAGATGAGAGAAGAAATTATATTAATTACGATGCCGGATATTACCTCGCCCATATGCCCGTTCCTCCAAATGTATTACATATTTGTATTATAACAATGGTTCATATCTTCCTTATCTTGGTCTGCAAGCATTCCTGTTGAAGAAGTGTTGTCACAGTGCCCCCACTCCCAGCAATGTCACCAAAAGCTTTGGTTTTAACCGGATTGCTGTTTTTGAATGCCATATTCTCTTAACGATGCCGGGGGCTTCTCTTTTCATGCTGTTCCACCTTGCTCCTTAATACAAAAGCAAAATACCACCAACAGGCGCACACCTATTGATGGTATTACATTTGTGCATAGCAAACTATATACTTCTTTCCACCCCTTCCCACAAATGCCATTCCCCAATAGCCTTATAAGAAAATTGTAGCATTCATGTGGTTTTTGTCAAGAAATTTCTATTTCTGCCTGTTGGTCTGCTCTTGGATCAACTCTTCAATGCTCTTCACCCATTCCTCAAGGCTTTCAGCATTGATTGCTTTCTTAAACCAGTCCTGCAGGATTTCCAGGTTCTTCTGGCTCTGCAATTCTTTCATCGTTTCAATCGCCTCCCACCTTATTCGGAACAATAATTATCAAAGTTTATTTTTTAAATTGGTACGTCGGTACGATCTCCTTGATATCCTCGCGGATCCGATCCGTCTCCGCATAGGCATCCTTGTAGATCTTGTCCAATTGCTTTTTGAAAACATCATCATCAAATTCAATCGGTTTTCCTATATAGATCATCTTGTTGGCTGTCTTCTTCAGTCCCTCTTCGCTCATGAGGAGTTCCTCGTACATCTTCTCTCCGGGACGCAGTCCGGTGAATTTGATCTCGATATCCTCTCCCGGCTTATATCCGGACAGCTTGATCAGGTTCGTCGCCAGATCTACGATCTTCACAGGTTCTCCCATATCCAGGACGAAGATCTCTCCGCCTCTGGCATAAGCTCCTGCCTGCAGTACCAGCGATACCGCCTCCGGTATGGTCATGAAGTAGCGGATGATATTAGGGTCTGTCACCGTGACAGGACCGCCTTCCGCGATCTGCTTCTTGAACAACGGAATGACACTGCCGTTACTGCCCAATACATTACCGAATCTGACTGCTACGAAGTTGGTCTGCGACTGTCGGTTCATCATCTGGATCACCATCTCGCACATTCTCTTGGATGCACCCATAACATTCGTAGGGTTCACAGCCTTGTCCGTGGATATCAGTACGAACTTTTCCACGCCGTATTTATCTGCTGCCTGTGCGGTACGATAGGTTCCGAAGACATTATTCTTGATTGCCTCGTTGGGACTGACCTCCATGAGGGGCACGTGCTTATGGGCTGCCGCATGGTAGACGATGTTCGGACGGTATCTGCGGAAGATATCCTCGATGCGTTCCGTATTACGTACGGAAGCGATCAGCACTACCAGATCCAGTGTCGGATATTTACGGATTAGCTCCTGCTGGATCGCATAGGCGTTGTTCTCATAGATATCGACAATGATCAGCTGTTTCGGCTGATGACCGGCGATCTGCCGGCAGAGTTCGCTGCCGATGGATCCGCCGCCACCGGTGACTAATACGACCTTATCCTTCACATAGTTCAGTACTTCTTCCGTATTGATCTCTATGGGATCTCTTCCTAAGAGATCTTCGATCTCCACCTCTTTTAATTTTGCCACGGAGACATCTCCGTTGATCAGCTGATACATGCCCGGGAGCGTACGCATCTTGCATCCGGTCTCCTTGCAGATATCCAGGATCTCTTTTTTTACCTGGGTATTGGCAGAGGGAATGGCGAAGATGATCTCATCCACACTGTACTGTCCTACGGCATCGATGATCTTGTCCCTGCCGCCTACGATCGGTACACCGCGTAAGAATTTTCCATGGCAGCCGGGGTTATCGTCGATGATACACTTCGGATTCAAATTCAGATAGCTGCTGGTCTCGATCTCTTTCAAGATAGCATTGGCTGCCGCACCCGCGCCGATGAGCATGACATTGCTGCCGTCCTTTTTCGTCTTTAGTTCCGATCTCTTGGAATTGATCAGACGTAAGATCCGATAGCTGAACCGGATCACTGTAGTCATGCCGAATAGTAGGAACCAATACAGTACATAGTAACTGCGCGGCATCTTTTGGTTCAGGATATGGCACAATATTGTTTGTGCTATACCTGCACACGTTGTAGCAAATACAATATTTAATAATTCCGTAGCACTTGCATATCTCCACACACTCTTGTATAACTTCCATAATGCGAAGAATAATAACGTAAGTAAAATATTATATGGTATGATATGTTCAAATTTGATCAGATACTCTTCCGGTATTCCATTAAAACTAAAATCAAACCGAATATAAATCGCTGCAAAGGACGCAACAACGATCGACATAATATCCAATAAAACTAATGCTATAATTCTGTTAATCGGTATCTTCAGAAAATTATTTTTTTCTTTCATGATATTTTCCGTATAGCCTTTCATAATTCTGTGATATACTATCAGCATTATAACTCTTTTATGCTGATTCCACAATTATTCAAACATTTTCTCATTTTTTATCCTGTTGTAAATAAAAACTCTCTTTCCAACAGACAAACAATAAAATCACTGTAACCGAACCACTTCCCCAGGAAAATTCCAACATGCCAAATAGGAGTGGTACTAACAGTAATAATAAGTAACCGACACTTTTAATCTCATTGTATGATAAATAGTTTTTTATTAACCTAATTGCGCAACATATGCAAAGTACTATAAAACAGGTACCCATCAATATTCCAAAATCTGTTGCATACTGCAAGTAAATATTATGAGCATGTCCGATCCAATACCAAGAGAACAATTGAAATCCCTGATCATCCTGTGTATGTCCCATAAGGTTGAGTTTTTCCCAGTATTGAGTATATATCGTTTTTCGAACCAATAGTTGATCTATCCACTGTTCATCTTGTAAAACCGGAGTCTTTACGACTTCAGCAGCATATGCCTTAATCTGAAACGGAGACTGTCCAAATAACTGATTCGTAATTTCCGTAGTCCTTCCAACTGCTGTGTTCAACATATAGTCGAAATTTACATATTTTTCCGAATCCCATGCATCCCATGAATGTACTCTTAATTCACTCCATTCCCCCCAAAACCACACCGGATGATGGAATACCGGTGGCAGATACCTAGTCATTCCAAACGCCACCGGGAACATCATGCATATACACAATACCAGCAATAAACCGTTACGAATAAAATGTCTTTGTTTCTTCACGTTCTGATAAAACGCCAGGAATATTAATCCCAGTATAAAAGATGCCATCCATGCAGTCCGTCCGATCGTCATAAAGAGAAACGAATACACCACTCCGGCACCCAGCCAATAATACTCTCTCCAAAACTTGTGCTTATTTTCCTTCGTGACATACAGTATTTTCCCGAACACTGCTGCCAGCACCACCAGATAAAACAGTCCATTCAAATTACAATTGTTGTAGATTCCCGTATATCTCACCTGATCATACGGCCGGAACACACAGCAGAATCCCTGAAACGCAAAAAAAGCCAAGATGACTCCGTTCATAATTCCCTGATACAAGTCCTCCTGCTCCTCTTCGGTAAAATCGGTAAGGTAAAAGCAGCCATACATAATAAAATAGCAAAACGGCCATACATAATCGCTTCTGGAGAAGATCATGAGCAGCATCATGGCTACCCACAGTCCGAACATTCCTTTATGCAGTTTCGGATACTTTTTCTCTATCAGTACGCTGATAACTGTATGGATTACTACATAGCCAAACATCCAGACATCCAGACCGATTATTATGCGTTCATTCATAAAATAAGTCAAGGGCTGTCCGAAGACCGCAAAGAGAACTCCTGCGATCGGACTGAGCACCGTCCAGACGGCATAGGGAAGCTTATACCTTGTGAACTCTTCCCATTTATAATGAGACATGATGATAACCGCCATCAACACTCCAGCCATATCACGAAAAGTCTCTATCACACCATCCAGGCCGGATCCCGTCTTTGTCCTCTGATCAATCACGCAGAATAGAAAGAAACAGATTGTGTATAGAATCCGCTTCTTTGACCATATATGGAATACCTTCCCCTTTATTGTAAGTTCCATGTTATATTCCTCAACTCTATTTTCATAACAATTTTATCGTATACTCTTTTTTATTTTAATCAATTTGGGCTACAAGTACAAGCTTTTATTTGAAGAAATTTCCTCGATTAAAAGGCACTGATCTCCTACCGATGCCTTCCTTACAATATAATATGTATACTCTTATCTACAATTTTTTCTGCTGCTTCTTCACATTTCAGTGTAATCTCCCGGGTTTTGATATCATAAATCTCAGTCCCCAAGATCTTAATCGTCCCATTGTTACCCGCTCTTAAAAATGGCAGTAATTCTTCCGCCCCTGTCATAATTCCTTCTTTGTATAGTTCCTGTGCCAGTTTCGGTGTGCTGAACAGAATAATCCGTTTGCCCAGGTATCCATGATTTGTTTTTCGGAAAGAAGCATCTATTTTACCGGCTGCACCCTTGTCGTCGGTAATGACGCAGAATTTACCATCCGGCTCCGGGAGATTGGATAAGACATGAAGACAGATTGCAAGCAGTTCCTCTCCCAAATTATCATTCTCTTCTTTTTTACTGCGAACCTTACGGAAAAAGCGGGGATAAAAGTCTTTCGGATTCTTATTTTTTCCATCTACTATCTTCTGTAGTTCCACGTTTTCCTGTAAAGCTATCTCAATGGAACTTATCGGATGCCTGACCATTCTGACCGCCCATACCAGATAATCATTCACAAGCTGCCTGGACGCAAAACATATATCCATGATATCCTGTAGTTCCTCTTCATAGATTACATATACTCTGATTCCGCAGTTATATATACGCTCCAGATATCCTACATAACACTCCTGCAAAACATGACTGAGAGAAGCCAGCTCCATAAGAATGCCTCTGGTAATGATTATAATTCCATTCTGCCGCAGAATGTATTGCAATAACTTGTCCAGCGCCTCTTCCTGCATGTTTGCATGATAGCGAAAGGAACAGGTATCATAAAAAAAGCATTTCTTCGCCGACAGCACACCTTGTATCATATTCCCCTGATTTACGTAGGGTGCTATTGCCCCCCAATTTTCCGGAATTTCCGAATACCCCTTTGTCATTTGCGTTCCCCCTTTATCTCCTTATAGAGGGATCGCATATTCAACACTGCCTGATAAAGTGTCCTTTCGTTCAAATAGCCATCCTGCTGGAACTGTACACCTACAAGCTGTACCCATTTTTCCAGTGCGTTATAGTCATCTTTATTGCTTGCGTCCAAAATGGTGCTGTCCAACCATAAACTTTCTAATTTTTCCCTGATAGTTTCCTTATCCAGTGCAATCAGCTGCTGGGTCTGGGTCCACTTTTGTGTCAATCCCAATTCGTAGCATCTAATCAGAGCTGCCATATAAGGCACCTGGTAATAATTCATCAGTCGAATAATGGTACTCAATTCATCATTATCGGACTGTTCCAGAAATACGCGGTACATCTGTCGGAAGCTGCTCTCCGGCATCAACAACATTCCGGCAAATATATTTGCCTCATACTCTTCTTCATGCTCAAAATAGTCATCTGTAAATTCAGCTTTTGCCTTAAATTCATTTTGTGGATAAAATGCATGATAAACTTCATGGCAAGTTGCAAAGTTAGCGTTTACCTTCGGCAGCGATGTATTAATCAGAATATACCCAAAAGCATCTCCCTGATAACATAACGCGCCGATTTCTTTATCTGCAAACGGCATCTCAGCAACAATATACCCCTTCTGGCGCAACGCAGGTCTGACAATCTGAAGAATATTCAGCATGTCTTTGTCTTCGCTGATCCCGGTAAACGAATAGAATCTGCTTACCTTGCCATCCATCTGTGTCCGATATCTTTCACTGTATTCTATTATTTTCCGTAATCGTTCAGCTGTCATGTCTATTACCTCGATATGTTCAGGAATCGTCCCTTCGCACTTATCACTTCGTCAATGTTTTCCAACAGTTTTAACAGCGTATTGGCTATTTTCTCTTGTTCCTTTGCAGGCTCACCGGCATAAAAGGTAATTTTCTCCGGTTCCTGCTCAAATTCTTCCGGAACCTGAAAGGTCTCCTGCAAAAAGTATTCTGTATTTTCTCCCAAAGCTTCCGCAATTTTATCCATGTCGGTTGCCGTAATATCTTGTACACCGTTTAAAATTCTGGACATCTTCTTGGCGTCAATTCCTGTTTTCATACTAAGGTAATTCTGTTTGATCTTCCTTGCATCTAAATACAGATTAAGGTTCTCAATATATTTGGTCATTCACTCCAGTCCTTTCCCTTTGCATTATGTCCGGTGTCTAATATATTATACACTTTTCATTGAATTGTGCAATATGTTTCTCTCATAATTTGACTTTCAAGTGCATGTTATAGGTTTGTGTTAATTATATTTAGTAATTATACTATTTATTTTTCTCAATGTATGACTTTTATTTATTTACTACCGTTATAGATTCTTTTCCATAGTAATCCGCACAGGCATAGTTCACCCACGTATACCCATCCTCCGGCTGCAGGTCCGCATACATGATCAGTTCCACCGGATATAACGGTGTAAACACTACATCCTTCACGGAATCATCCTTGAGCACCTTGAATCTCTCTTCCCAGCCTTCGCCATACGCCTGTGCCCAGCCGTTCTTCCACATGCGGTAAGCGCGATAGCTGCTGGTCTGCTGTACATTTCCGAAGAATACTGCTGCCGCCAGGAGCACTCCTACAACGCCACAATACCTAAGCAGGTACTTCTGTGCCAGATTATCCACCTTCTCGCTCTTTTCCGGTTTCAGGATTCTCCCAGCGGCCCATCCGCACCAGTAGATCTCATTTGCCACGATCCACAGCACATAGAAATACCACAGGATCGCGCTCTGTCTGCCACCGCCCATGGTGCCGTTCACATACAGGGTTGCCGTAGCCTGGGATGCGTACACACCGAAGGACAGTGCGGTGAACAGTCCCGGCAGCCGGAATGTATAATGCATCTTCTGGACTGCTTTCCATGCAAAAGGAATCATCAGAAGCAGCAGTAACAGCATCTTAAGGTTCGTCCAGCTGACAATATTTAAAAACGTTCTGACGAAGGATTCCCAGATTGCCATCAGCGGGGAATACAGGGTATCTCCCTCAAAGTTCCACTCCAGTCTGGTCTGCGTCCTGGTAGAGAAGCATACAATGCACAGGCTGACAATATTGACCAGTACCACGAACCAGGTTCTGCGGAATCCATCCTTATTTTTCGCTAAAAATACAATTTCCAATAACACCAAAAGGCAGAAGGTTGATAAGCTGGTCGCCAGGTTATCTCCGCCCACTAATATTGCCAAAATGCAGGCGATCACCAGACTTAGGATTCTGTCAACCTTTTTCAGTTCTCTTGTGGCAAGCTTCAGCACCAGTCCGATCAGTATCAGAGATAAGCTGTAGATTCCGGTATAGTTTACCGCCCCGGTATACCAGTAGAAGCTCTCCTCCGGGAACGGACAATACAGCAGTTGGATCATGATCATTGGGATGCTGATAGGGAGGATCAGTCCTCTGTTCTCCTTGCCAATGCACTGCGCCAGCAGGTACATCTCGGAGAAAATGATGGATCCGATCATCAGATACGCCACAATCGCGTAGCAGTGTTCCCCGAAGATCCCGGGCTGCAGTGTTGCCAGTGCAATATTGGCGAAACGCGCTTCCCAGAAGCTCTCCTGTACGGTCTCTATGATTGCCTGAACGAATGCGATCAATCCCCCATGGTTCTGGAGCACCTGATAGGTATGCACTCCGTAGGACCAGTCATCTGCCGAAGCGTAGTTGTATTTCGAGATTGCAAGTAGCGGCCACAGGATCACAGCCAGTGCAATTACACATGCAGCGCTGATCAGCATAAGTTTCTTTTTCTCTGTCAGTTTGGTCAGTTTCACTTTGATTATTCCACCTTTTCTTTGGTATAGGGCTCCACAACGTAATAGTTATTATAGAACGAAGTAATATCGTATTCTTCTTCATCAAACAGGTCGATCAGTTCATAGTTCACCACGTACACTACATCTTTCCCCTGATTTTCCCGGATGGTATCCTCTGTCACGTATTCAAAATGATATTTTTCCGCATAGGGCAGCTGTTCTCTGCCGTCCTGCACGTTGCTGACGCCCTGGAAATACCGGGCATCGATCTGATGGCAGTACATCGTGAGGATCTGTCCCACCATATACTCGCCCTCGCCCATAGGATCCGGGTCTATGTAATACTCATCGCATTCTATCGTATGTGCGTAATCCAAAGCATTCAGATAAGGTTCATAATAGTAGATCCGGCTTAAATCCGCCCATTCTCCAAAATAGGTGGCAGCAAACGTCACTCCCAGCACACCATATAACGCAGCTATGGGGATTGCCGTGATCTTCCACTTTTGAATGCATGCCGCCATACCCACAGCTGCCAGGATGATCACCGGGTAAAATGCAATGTTGATGCGGTGCAGCACCGGATATCTGGTAATGGCACCGATGATCACCGTCAGCCCCATCCATGCAAACAGGATAAACACAGGGGTCTTATATTTCTCCGGCAGTTTCTTCTTATTCAATTTCCAGATTACTGTGATCAGACCGATCAGGAAGAAAATATCCGTCACATAATACACCGGTCCGAATTTGGCTACCGCACTGGGCACTGCCTGATCTCTTCCGAAAAATACGGTCTCTATCATGCATACTAGGTTTTCTTTCAGCTGATACCAGGAAAAGTTTGCAAACAGTACATCTTCTCCGCGCACGCTGTCCTGAAAAGAGGGAATCGTAAATAGCGGTGTCTCGATGGTCTCTTTTCCCATCACTGTGATCAGCATGGACAGGTACTCCGGCAGCACGATCACCGCATAGACTGCAATGCAGCCCAGGAATTCTTTCCAGTTGATCTGCTTTTTCTTAAGCAGGTAGATTGCCACGGCCAGCAGGAAAACAGGTACAGAATAGTCCGATACTGCATAGCAATAACAACACAATCCGAAGAACACCATGGACACATATAAGAAGACTCTGTTCCACTTTTTCCCTTCTATTCTGTGCAGTCCTGCCAGTAAAAAGCAGACGGCAAACAGGAACATATGGGGGAACATGTTACAGTCGATGGACCAGCGGCTCTGCATGTAGTGCCAGGGGCAGATCATTCCGAAGATCAGCGCAATCATAGCTGTCCATTTACCTGCCAGTTGTCTCGTGAACAGATACAGCGCCAGGAGCCCCAGACAGCTGGTGATCAGGAGCGGCAGTCGTATCGTAACTGTGGAAAATCCCAGTATTTTAATAAATGGGACCATACAGTAGGATAAAAATACGCTCATCTGGCTATTCTTCCACGCTGTAAAATGCACCGGATACCGCATACCGTAACGGTCTGTTCCGTATTCCGCCAGCGCCTTGGCATCCACCGCTGCCATAGCTTCGTCCTGGTGCACGCCGATAGGCGGTGCACCGAAATGGTATGCCCGGACGAAGATTGCGGCGAGCAGGATTACTGCTACCAGGAATATTTCCGTCTTTCTTGATTCCAACAGCGTCTTTATTCGCTTATTGCCTGTGATTGTCTGTGTGAATTTCATTCTCTGTCTCTTACCCTTTGTCTTGCTTAAGCTTATCTATCATCTTAACTTCTTAATTTACATAATATCCGGAGACCAGTCGATATCTACGTCTCCGCCGGAGCTTCCACCGCTGCCGGAGTTGCTTCCACTATCCGAGCCGCTACCGCCTCCGGAACTGCCGCCACTGTCAGAGCCGCCTCCGCCTCCGGAACTGCCACTACTGTCAGAACCACTGCTGCCTCCGGAACTGCTTCCGCTGTCTGAACTGCTGCCGCCCGAACTGCTGCCTCCACCGGAACTGCTATTGCCTCCGGAGTTCGTGCTTCCACTTCCGGAGCTGCTTCCACTTCCGGAGCTGCTGCCGCTACTAGAGCTACTACCTCCGGAACTACTTCCGCCGCCAGAACTACTGTTTCCGCCACTAGAGCTGCTTCCACTACCCGAACTGCTATTACCTCCGGAACTGCTATTGCCACCCGAGCTCGTGCTTCCTCCTGAGCCACTGCCGCTTCCGGAACTGCTTCCCGCAGTATTTGTCGTCGATGACGGTTTGTTCGTTGTGGAAGGTTTATTCGTCGTAGACGGCTTGGGTGTTGCCGCAGGCTTCGTCGTCGATGTCGTTCCGATCTTGTTATCTGTCACCGGTTTATTGGACGCAAGTGTCACTGTACCGGTATTCTTATTCCCGGCAGCTGCCTTGATCTCTCCTGTGGAACTGCCGTTTTCTCCCGGTTCTCCCGGCTGTTCCCCTTCCTCAGACTGCGCTGATGCCACCTGCGTTCCGGAAGCATTTTCTCTCTCCTCATATGCCAGGAAAGGATCCTCCTGTATGAGATCTGCCGCTTTGCCGGCACTTACCCAGTATTTTCCATCATACCACTGGATCTCGCCATCGAACACTCTCACTCTGGCGATGTTGTCTGCGGTCTCACTGCTGCCTGGTTCTATACTGCCTTCTTCTGCACCATCTGCACTCTCGCCGGATACGCCAGATGTCTCTTCCGCATTCTGTTCTGTCATAGGCTGCGCCTCATACGGGGTATAATCAGGCACGCTCTGTAATCCCAGCATATCACCCCCGAAGGAATAGCTCTCCACTGCCGCATCACTATCCAGTCCCTGCCACAGGCATCTGCCGGTAGACGCATCGTAGGCATACAGCACTGCCTTTTGGTATCCGCTGCCTTCTAACAGCTTCTTAAGTTCTGCCTCACCGGGCTGTTCCAGCAAGGTTTTCCCCTCGTCATCAAATTCTCCCTGATAGGTGGTATATTCCAGTTCCCCACGGTTGTTCCACAGAGAAGCAAGGTCTACACCGTTCTCACCGGAAGAAATATCACAGGTATATTCTCCTGTCAGGACATCATTTTTCATCGTGCCCTGTTCCCTGGTAATGCTGCTGGTTCCGGCATCCAGGTAGTAAGACGCTATCGCATCACCCGTGCAGATCACGATTTTCAAGGTATTTTCTGCATTTTGCAGGACAATGCTTCTCCCGCCGGCAGTATACCACACTTTTGTTACTTCCGCGCCATCTGCTCCGTATCCCACCTGAAAATAGAGTTCTCCGTCACCGTCCAGGTAATAGCTTCTCTGTCCTTCTCGCAGCTTCGGCATCAGTGTATCGAACCATTCTTCACCGGTCAGGGCTTGTATTGCCTCTCCCACAGTATCATCCTGCGTCAGATTCTCTGTCAGAGTCTCAGCTGCCTGCCGGATCTGCGGCTCTTCTTCCACCAGATTTACCGTAAGGGTCTGCAGCAATTCAAACGCTTCTGTATCGTCGTAGAGACGGTAAGACTGTTCCAGCAGGTCTCTCTCTTCCCGCACGCGACCAATTTCGCCGTAATCTTTTGCCAGTGTCAGATATTCCTCGCTGGTCAGTTCTCCCTTGCGGTACTTGGTCTCCATATTGACGATCTCCACTTCCAGTGAGGACAGGATCGGCTGTGCTTCCAGGGTTCCCACCACATGTTCCTCCTGTGTGTTGCCATCACCGCAGCCGGTAAACACTATTGCCGTCCCGGACAGTATTCCCGCCGCCAGAAACGCTATTTTCTTCTGTCTGTTCTGCCATTGCTTCATAAATTTATTATCCTGCTTATCCTTTATTGCTTATCCTTTATTGCTTATCCTATTGTCCTGTTGCCTATCCTATTGCTTGTCCGCATCCTGGATCAGTTTCCGCAGATACAGGTCTGCGTCTGATCCTTCTTCATATATTTTCATCTGTAACAGTTGTTCCGCCAGGGAATAAATATTTTTTGCTACGGTCGGTCCGTAGATCGTAATATCCCGTCCATCCTTGGTCAGGGTCACGTAACCCCGGAACGCATAGTCCACTTTATACTGGCTGGCAGGCATTCCCACCAGTACAGAAGTATAGCGGTATCTGTTATCCACGGTCTCGTAGATGCTGTCCTTAAATGTTCCGGAAGCATCGGTTCCGTAAGCCATACCCTGCAGCACCTTCTGACCTCCCACCACCATAGGATAAGTCTTACGGTTGGCATCGGTCATGATCAGGGTCCCGTATTCCTTCAGCCGGTAGCCGTCCACGCCATCTGTCTGTAACAGTTTTTTGCGCAGATCCACGCTGATGCCGGTCTTAAAGCGGATTCCTGATTTGTCGGTGATACGGATAGAGAATCCATGATAAGTCAGCAGATCCGTAAGCTTCGGCTGCGCCGTCACTTCATAGGCATAATCTTTGTATTCCAGGGTCCATACGTACATTCCCACGGGAGCTCCCTTTTCATTATAGCGCATAACGGTCGCGCTTCCCGCCGTATCATCCGGCAGTTCCAGGGCTACTGCGCCATCTTTCGGCTGTACCGCATATTCTATGCCGTCTATGTACACGGTCGTGTCATCATACCCTTCCGGGATCTCCAGGGTGATCTTCGTGGAAGGCACCGGAGTGGGTGTGGGTACCGGGGTCGACGTGGGCTGCGGTGTTGCGGTCGGTGTAGGTGTAGGATCCGGCTCTCCCGGCATATTTTCGTAGACCGGAATTCGGAATACGAAGGAATTACCCAACGCATTTGCCGAACTGTACAGTCTGAATACACTGGCTGCCTCGGAAGTCGGTGCGGAGATATTCTGCATGTACTGATGCTGGTACAGTCCGTAGGCACTGTTCTTATTTACATTAAACTTCTGCAGATACGGGGTATCCTGTCCCTTATTGATGTATTTGTCCGCGAGGAGATTTGCACCTCCCAAAATGGAAAAATACGCTCCCTTCCATTCATTCGCTTTCGCGTATTCCAGTCCGTTCCGGATGATTTCCTCCGTTTTCTTGCCATTTGCTCCCACATTAAAATAGTTGTAATAGCCTTCATATCCCTCCACGGTACCGGAGATAATGGGAGACGTTCCTTTTCCCTGCTCCTGCAGGACTCTTGCCGCCAGATGGAAAGGACTGACTTTTCTGCAATCCTCTTTTCCGATCATATAGAAGATGTATTCAAAAGTCATATTCGTTCCGGGGGCATTCGCCTTGCTGTTCATGAAAGTATTATCCAAGAAACTTTTCAGTGCTGCCTCTGTATGATAAGTCTCATTGTAAGTTAACTGCTCGAACTGGAAAATCGCTCCTTCCCGCAGGGCATTGCGGGGATCCATATAGGCTTCCAGTGCCTGTCTGGATGCGTTATACCATCCGGCGCCGTAAAAATCTCCCTTCGCCCAGTCCGGGGAGCTTGCACTGACCAGACTCCTGCCGCCCTGCATTTCATTCGTCACTGCGGTGTTCCAGTCCAGTTCCGTATTGTATCTGACGAATATCCAGTTGGGATATTTTTCCTTAAGTGCGGTTAATGCCGGCTGATACCCTGCCGGGAACTGTTCGATATCCGCATAATTCCCCTGTCCGTCTGCGGCCAGCATAGCTGCGCCGCCGGGATTCATCCCGTAGTATTCTTCCCATTCCAGGAATCGTTCATCGGAGCACGCCAGGTAATCTCTGCGGACATATCCTATGTAATCGGTACCGCTCATGTCCGTGGACACTTTTTCCCAGACCTGTCCGTCTTCGTCCACCGTCACATCCAGGATCTCTACCATCTGTCCGCTGGGTACCGTCACTACTGCCGCACTGTCTTCCGACGCATCGCTGCAAAGCTCGTATTCGTCACACAGGTAGACTAACGCCATAACCTCTCTGTCTTCCACGATCTGTCTAAGTGCCTGTCCCGCTTCCGCGATCCACGCAAGATCCTCTTCATCCAGTGCGTGCGCCTGATAGGTATTGCCCTCATAGGTAAATATGAATGCCACCAGGAATATCGCTCCCAGAATCGCCAACTTTCTCTTCATTTACTCTATATGCTTCACTTTCTTATGCAGCACCCGGATTTCCCTGGGTGCTATGGTAAATATGGTATGGTAAAACTTGTTTTTCTTAGTAAGATAAGGATTTTTCATGGCTCTACGCCAGGTTTTCCGCATGTATTTTACCACATTCCGGTAAAATACGTTATCCTTTGTCATCTGTTCTGTGGGAATATGCAGCAGGTAATCCAGTCTCTGGAAGATGCCAAAGCGGAATGCAATCTCCGCAAGTTCCTCATCCTCCGGCCAGGTATCCGCCACAAGCTTCTGCACCATATCCGCATTGTCCACATTGTCTGCGTATACTCTGGAAAATCCGGTCTGCTTTCTGGTATTGCTGTCCGGGCGGTAAAATACATGGTAAGACTGTCCGGGAACGCAGACAATGCCAGGGATCGCCGCACCGGATCCGCTGCGCCGGGTCAGCAGCTTCACCAGCAGATGAAAGTCTTCATTTAATACTCCCACGGGGAATCCCTCTTCCTCAAACAGATCTCTGCGTACTAATTTGGTACAGAAGGAGCAGTCTCCTCTGTGCATTAACAGCTCCCGCAGGAACTCTTTCGCCGGAATCTCCTGTCTCTCCGTTACCGGTTCGCAAATATTCGGAAGCTTCTTCCCCTCTGGGTCGATCTCATCCCTGCCGGTCTGGGCAATGGGCAGATGTGTCGTCTCTATGGCTTGAAGCAGTCTCTCATACATATCCGGTTCCACATAGTCATCGCTGTCTACGAAGCCGAGGTATTCACCCGTTGCTTCCTGAATTCCCAGGTTCCTGGCAGAAGAGGATCCGCCGTTCTGTTTATGGAAGACCCGGATCCTGACATCCTCCGCCGCCAGCGCATCGCACAGCGCAGAAGTGCCGTCCGTGGATCCGTCGTCCACCAATAGGATCTCAATCTTATCGTAAGTCTGCTTCCGCAGGCTTTCCACGCAACGGGGCAGGTATTCTATAATATTGTATACTGGCACGATAATGCTTATTGTTGTTTCCATATATCTTCCTTTATGAATCCATTCCTATCGGACAGATCCCATATATACTTCATGTACGTAGAATATCTATCAATGTACCTAGAATGTCTGTTAATGTACCTAGAATATCTATCATTCATAATAACATTTGGCATATTTTTATACATCGAAGTAACCACAAGAGTTCTTGCCACATCGGATGGATCAGAGCTTCCCCTGCAGCATCTCCCGGTACATTTTCCGTTCTGAAATCACCGGTGCCACCGAACAGGGTCCGGAGGCAGGCAGTTCATATGCGGTCATCTCATCCGAAACCGCACCTTCTAATGTCGTAACGGCTGTCGTATCGGCTGCTTTCAGGAAGCCTTTTCCGACACAGAATTCCGTAAGGCGCTTCGCTGCAACCTCTGCATTCCATTCTTCCGCTATCGTGGCATAGGCATTTCTACCGATGCGATGGCACAACTCGCGGTCCTGCAGGAGGCTTCTGACACTTGCAAGCAGCTGATCCTCTCTCCCGGTCTCGTAGGCATAGCCGTTCTCCTCCGGATGGATAAGGTAAGGCACCGCCCCGATCATGGCATCCGCCACCACCGCACAGCCGCTGTTCATGGCTTCATTGACGACAGCTCCCCAGCCTTCCTTGCGGTCGCTGGTGACCAGATAGATCTCTGCCCGCTCCATAGCTTTCCGCACTTCGGCAGGCTCCTTAAATCCCGGGAGATCTACTTCCGCTTCCAGTCCGTATTCTGCACGCAGTCTACGTACCTCCGGCTCCAGTTCTCCTCCGCCGATCATCTCCAGATGGAACGGGATTCCCTGCTCCTTCAGGCTCTTCGCCATACGAAGCGGCAGTTCCGGGTGCTTCCAGTCGATCATCCTGGCTGCCCACAGGATCGTGGCAGGCTCCTTCTCCGCCATCAGCTGTTCCACATCATAGGCCTTTTTCTCAGGAAAATATCCCCATTTCAGCATTTTCTCCGGATATGCCCGTACGATATGGAAATCCGACGGCACATAGGCTCCGGCGCACAATAGATAGACTTCTTTGTTTCGATAACATGTGTGATCTTTATATTTTTGTACCAGACCTCTGGGAGATATGGCTTTCCACTGAGCTTCCTTATACAGTCGTTCGCTGTAACGGATCACAGGCTTCCCCTGATGCAGTCTGTCCTGAATGAAGCTTTCATCATCGGTACCGCCGAACAATACCACATCCGCCTGTTCTATGAGCTTTCTGCCCTTTTCCGGTTCTGTATAGTAATGAACCAGATACGGGTAGTCCGCTTCCTTCCATCCCATGCGGAGTCTCTCCTCTTCCACCGGTTCTGTCTGCAGAAAAGCAAAGCTTCCCCGAAGCAGTTCCTCCATGGCATTGCAGAAGGGAATCTGGTGATGATTCAGATAATTAGACACCATTACAAATTTTTGCATAGATTTCCACCATTTTTTTATAATTTTGCTCCGGATCGTGATTTTTCTCTGCATGTTTTCTTGCATTTATGCAATAGTCCTGTTCTTTTACAGGATCACTCCACATCTGAATGCATGCGTCTGCAAGGGATTTGGAGATATTTTCCAGTGCTTCGTTTTTTGAATTACAGTCGTTATTTTTAATTATAAATCCCGGATAGAGGATTCCATCCTCTCCACCGGTAAAAATACTGGCGATTCCACCCACCTCGGCACTGACGCAGGGCATGCCTAAAAGCATCGCTTCCCCCAGGGAGTTCGGCGAATTCTCAATACTGGACGGGCATACGAAGAGATGGCTCTTTAAGTACTGTTCCTTCATCTGCTGAGCGGACAGTCTGCCGAGGAAATGGATCCTTTCCTCCAGATGTCCCTCTTTTAACAGCTTCCTGAGGTACCGTCCATAGGCGGAGATCTTAAGCTTCTCCTTCCATGTACCGTAAGCCGTCAGGCTGTTGCCTGCCACATAGACTTCCGTATCCGGGAATTGCTTAAGGATCCGCGGCATGGCTAAGAGCATATAGTGCAGACCCTTAATCGGATAATCGCCCTGGCTTAAGAAGATGGAATGTGGAATACACTGCTCTCTGCTCCACTGTCCGGTGTAAAAATTGCTCCGGAGCGTCTCATTCATGGGATAATAGGTCACCCCGGGATGCCATTCTCCCGTGTAATGTCTGTCCCATGCCGTTCTGCCGGTAACATTTCCGGCGAGGCGGATGGCTTCAATCTCCATCTCACCGCGGCGGGCGAATTTCTCCTGTTGGAGCTTCAAGGTATCTTTTTTCACCAGATCCCGGAAGGTCACGGAATTCACAACCGCTTCCGGCAGATCCGCGAAATAGCACTTCGCATACACTGCGCACAATCCCTGTATTCCGACCAGTATCCGGTCTTTTCTCGGGAATGCTCTGCACATAGCCAAGGTGTGTGGATATTCCGTTCCGAAGCAATGCACCACATCCGGTGCGAAATCCTCACAGATCTCCCGTAGCTCCTGTTCCAGTGCAGGATCATACAGATCCGGGCGGGTCGTATCTTCCACAAAGTCATAGGCAGTAAAGGAAGTTTGAGCGTTCTCCCCACAGGAGATACGTATGCCCCGATGTCCATCCCCAGAAGAAGACAGTCTCTCCGCCACTGGGAACGCTACTGCCAGTTCGATACCGTTACTGTCGCCATGGCTTAACACCGCCGTTAACAGCCCCGACAGCCAACCCTCCTTGTTGGAGCTCTCTCTATGAAAATGCTCTGCCACCGCCGGCAGCATGATATTACACAGCCACAATACCTTCATACTATCTCCATTCCGCAGACGCTTCCTTTCGTCGGAGGAATCGCGAATCAAATTTCAAAAAACAGTTACTTTTTAATTAAAAATCCAGTTCAGATACGGCAGAAGCCGCACCTCCACATCATACATTCCCCGCAGCAACAGGACAAAATACAGTACAAATGCTGCCACACAGCCCGCCGTGCACAACAGACGGAACCACTTTTTTTCGATCCGCTGTAAGGCTCCCGGGATCAGGAATACCTGCGCTGCGATCAGATAATAACCCACTCTGGACACTTCCGGAATAAAGGATCCGCAGCAATATACCACCAGTCCCATCAGATTCAGATAAAAGTAATACCGGTATCTGCGGTCCTCGCGGATGCACTTCCGATAGCAGAACAGGCACAGCACCAGGGTGCCGACGCATTTCCCGATATTCGCCCAGGAGATCTGTCCGTTGTCGAACATGGAATTCTCATAATACGGATAGAAATAAAATATAATTCTGCGATAGATGTCCTGCCCGAAGATCAGGGATAAGATCAGCAGCACACCCACGCCGTAATGCCATTTTTTTAAGCTTGCCCGCGACAGCAGATCCGCAACGATGTATGCCGGAATGACTAACAGCACCGATTTATGGATCGTAGCGCCAAGCAGCACCCACAGAATAAATTTACCGTATTCGCCCCGCAGTACGTATTTCTGTGCATACATCGCCAGCGCCAGTGCAAAATAGTAGCGCACGGAATTCATACTGTTAAAATAGAACCCTTCCGTCAGTAGCAAAAATAACGACATGACATACCAGTCTGCCTGATCATGCAGGGATTTCAGGAAGAAAAGCACCGTGATCAACGCGAAAAAGCCAAAAATCGGAAGATACGAGCCTTCCCCGAAGATCAGATGAAAAAATTTCACCAGAGCTACGAAGCCCTTTTCATAAGAGACATGTCTCCCCTGATCGATCAGCTGGAAATTCAGCCAGTAGACCCAGTAATCACCGCCTACTGCGATACGACAGGCGGATACCCCAAAAAGCAGCCCGAAGATGGCAATCTCCGCCACCAGGTTCCTCGCCTGCTGCCTGTCATAGCCCACACAGGCACCGGGCAGGCGTCTGCCGGACAGATATCCCGCCGTGTAGGCACTGTTACTCACAAAGCAGCCAAAAGCAAGCGTTACCGCCGTCAGTACGATATATACCAGTGCACTTTTCTCCATGTGGGGGCTCCTTTCTTCCTGTCCGAATATTTTCTCAGGATATTTTTATCGGTGTTGCTCCCGATCCGATCGATCTATCTGTGCTTCGCCTCGCGGATGCCTTCCCGCATCCAGCGTTTTGCCTGCTTCAGGGGCACATCGGCGCATAGTGTGCTCTTATGTGCATATAGGAAACGCAGTGCCAGGATCCACTCCAGTCTGCCGTACAGATAATGATACAGCACGCCTCTATCGTGGAAGAACTTCTCATTATAGCCCCGAAACCAGCTGGATTCTCCTGCCTCTTCCCTGCCGATAGTCACCGGCGCGGTATAGACGCGATATCCTTTTTTTATGAATTCTGTCAAAAACAGGCTGTCCTCGCCGTTGCTATATTTCGCACCGCCGCCGAACAGGAGGGAAAACGTGATCCCGGATTCCAGTAATCTGTCTCTTCGGATGGCAAAGCTTACCGCCCCATAGCGTCCGCAATTATACCAGCGTACCCGTTTCCGCTCTGTAATGTGATATGTTCTGCGTTCTTCCTCCACGGTAATGTTGAAAATGATCATATCCGCTTCGGGATTCCTCTCAAATTCCGCCAGGATCGCTGTTTCGTAGCCATCCTCATATACGATATCCGCATCCGAAAAAAGGCAGATATCACCCTCTGCCCGCAGGATCGCCTCATTACGGCTTCTGCCGATCCCTCTGTCAGGGAAGCTTATGAACCGAATCCGGAACTCTCTGTTACCCGAAGATATCTGCATTTCTTCACTAGCCATTCGGTCGCACTGGTTGATGATCACCGCATCCGACTGCAGGTTCATATGCTCCACTGTCTCCGGGAGTGTGGTATTCATCACAGATGCCAGAACTTCTACCTTCATTCCTGTGTTCCTCCCGGCAGAAAATAATATCTGCGGATCAGTTCTTCATCCGCATTCCACAGAAGTGCTCCGTCTATGGTGCAATCCTGTGCTGCCAGATATTCCAGGACTGCTTCGAGCTGTTTTCCCACATGGGAACCTGCAGGTACCGCCAGGATCACCGCATCCGCCCCGCGCAGTGTCTCCGCGCTCTCCGGGCACAGCAGGGGACTTGGTACCGCGGTGAATTGCCACTCTTCGCTAGTCTTTACATCCTCCGCAGTCACTGCCGTACGCAGTTGTGAAATTACTTCCGCAGGATCCTCTCCCGGCAATATTCCGCACACCATGGCAGTAAGTTCCACCTTTCCGGTGCTCTTGTACCCGGTGTCTTTATTCCCGATATTCTTACGCTCCGTGGCCTTCTGCAACAGATATTTCACGTTTTCAGCAAATCCCGCACTGTGTACCGTGCCGAGATCCTTCAGTCCGTAACGTCTGCGCAGTGTCGCCGGCAGCCAGATGCTGTCGCAGGACAGTTCCCACAACAGGGAAATCACCACCGCGAAAAAAAGGGAAAGTATCGCCGCCAGTATTACGGCGCGGAGCGTCCGCACATCCGGTACTACCGCTGCTGCCAGGTTACCATGATCCAGTACTTTGATCAGCCGGATCTCCGCTATGGTCTCTGCAAATTCATTGCACATGGTCTCTTCCACCGCTGCTGCCAGTGCCACGCTCTCCGCAGGATCCTGCAGGGTGGCTTTCGTCACCGGAATACTGAAATCGGAAGGAAGTGTGGCGGAAAGTGCGCTGGAGATGCTCTCTCTTCCCATCGCCAGGACCTCTGCTGCCTTCGTCTCTCCCCGGTCAGCTGCCTCCTGTAAATGTGTCTCCACACCGTCCAAAAACTCTCCGGTATGGATCAGACTGTTCCAGGTAGCCTCGTTGATATAGTAGGCTCCTGCCGCATTAGGGTTCTCAAAATATTCTACCTTATAAGTGGAAGAAGCCGCATACCCGGGATCGGGCTGCAGCAAC
>OAVB01000208.1_pt1 | contig 57945 bp, 46 predicted proteins | sample 1516871 | NCBI WGS metagenome assembly OAVB01 (sample SAMEA2580069, study PRJEB22360) | human gut metagenome | biome: human gut; feature: human-associated habitat; material: faeces | place: Denmark | collected 2008/2010 | reverse complement strand
AAATTTGAATTAATTATAGAAGAAAGGAGGATAAATGAAATATAAAATATCAGAACACGGCGAGATAGATATAGACCAAAATAAGTGCGTATTTAGAGACAATAACGAAAATATTTTTTCGGTTTCACAATGGAATATGTTAAGAAATTTATGTGAAAATACAAATACGACACTGGCTTATAGTAGCCTTGCAGAGACCATGGGTGGTGATCAAGGAGCTTTAGAAGTTGATATAGAAGCCCCTAAGGAGCAGATACGAAAGGTAAAGAACCGTTTAAAAGAAATATTTACAAAAATTAATGATTTGGGGGAAACTCCTTTTTTTACGTTAGAAGAAGATTGCGTTCATATATATATATTAGAGATAGATGAAGGGTATTCAGAGAATATAAATAAACGTTATGAAGACCATTTAAAAAGAGATATTTATTTCGACAACATTAATGCTGAAAGTATTAAAGCATTAAGGAATCTCAACAATACAAATTTTGAACAACTTGAAAGAAATCTGCTAGAATACTACGAAGAATTGAATCAGAAAGAAGAGATAATTATAAGTGTATTAAGAGAAAGATATCGCAGAAAAAATAAAGATCTACAGTTGTCTAATTATGTGGAGCAATGGAAACAGATATATATGAGAAAAGAAGAGATTTTGTCTTCTTTAGAAATTCTAGAGAAATTTAAAGAAGATATAGAACATAAAGACAAAGTAAACGAAGAGAATAGAACAAGGAGGTAATCATGAATTCGGCATTTAGAGGAGATAATGTATCGCGATTATTAAAAAATTATACGAAATATATAAAACAAGAACAAAAGTTTATCAGTGATAAAAATAGAGGCGAGTACTATGGCGGAGTACCATTGGGATACATCCCTGAAGAAGGGGCAATATATGTGGATTCGCAAGATAGTCATACAATTGTCTATGGGGCTACCGGATCACTGAAGACGCGTTCTATTGTAATGCCGACAATAAAGATTTTAGCGGATGCCGGTGAGTCCATGATTATTAATGATTGCAAAGGGGAATTATATGAGAGACTGGCGAATGAACTTAGAAAAAAAAGTTATAATATAATAACAATTAATTTGAGAGAGCCATCTACCGGAAATGCATGGAATCCATTACATATTCCATATGAATTTTATGTAAAAGGAGATATTGATAAAGCGGCAGAATTTGCTAATGATATTGCCAATAATCTTATGGCAAATGATAAAAGTAATCAGGATCCTTTTTGGGATTGTAGCAGTGCAGACTTATTGTTCGGATTGATTTTAGCGTTATTCAAATATTGTAAAGATCATGGTATGGGAGAAAATGCGGTAAATATTTCTAATGTATTAACATTAAAAAGGAAATTGTTTGAACAGATAGTAGCTCCACAAAACCAGATTTTATGGAAATATTTATCGGAAGATGAATTAATTGAAGCAAGTATGAGTGGGACTGTTTATGCACCCAATGATACTAGAAAAAGTATTTTGAGTGTTTTTGATCAACATATGAGAACTTTTGTTATTCAACCAACGATGATGGAGATGTTGGCAAATCATGACTTTAATATAGCAGCATTTGATAATGAAAAAACAGCTATATTTATTATTACGCCGGATGAAAAAACGTCTTATCATAGATTAGTATCATTGTTTATAAAACAAAGTTATGAATATTTAATATATTTGGCCGGTCAAAATGACAATAAAATTATGAAGCGCCGAATAAATTATATATTGGATGAATTTAGTGCACTTCCGGCTATTGCAGATATGCAGACGATGATATCAGCGGCAAGATCTCGAAATATAAGATTTCTTTTAGTTGTACAAAGTAAGGCAAGCTTAAAAAGAAAGTATGCGGAAGATGCTGAAACGATTGTTGGAAATTGCTCTAATGTAATCTTTTTTACAAGCAGGGAGATTGATCTGCTGAAAGAATTGTCTGATATGTGTGGGGATCAAAAAATTAATCAGCCGAATATATCGATTTATGAGTTGCAGCATCTAAGTAAAGAAAAAAGTGAAGCATTAGTTATATGCGGACGTTGTGAACCGGCAATTGTTCACATGGCAGATATTGATAAATTAGTTAGTAAAAAAACGAAAGGAGAAAAATATACAAAAGGAAGAAGACAGGAAAAAGAAATATTGACATTTGAACTCGCAGAGGATATAAAAAAAAGTTTTAGTGAAGAAGAGGATATTTTAAAAGAAATATCTACTGACAGTTTTCTCAAGATACCTACTTTTGAAGAATTTTTAGCTATGCGGAAGAAAAAAGCAGCAGAGGAAAAAGAAAGCAGGCAGGAAGGGATAGATAATGATGGAGAATAGACAGGAGAAAATGATGAACAAAGAAATTAGAACAGATAATATTCAGCAAGCAGAAAAAACAGAGATAGGAGAATTAAATTACGGAATTCCTGTTTCACAAATTATAACAATTTGTGAAAATATTCTAAATGAGATAGTAGATAATTTTGGAGAAAGTGAAGAAGAAAGAAAAAAACTATATAGACTAATAAATAACTTATGCATCAATAACGAATACTCAGGGGATGCTAATGATATCCATAATCTTTCTACAACCTTGGCAAGAAAGGATGAATACCGACTGGCATGTGACGTATTGGAATGTGGATTACAGAGATATCCGAATGATGTAGATCTGCTAGCAGATTATCTGCAAAATGGCATAAAATGTGGCAGAGGAGAAAGGCTTGAAGAAATATATGATCGCCTGGAGAAGGTTCCAATTAGAAAGTATACCTGGAGAGGATTTATGTTTTTGATAGAATACCTTCAATATTTGATTGATCAGACAAATGATGAAAAAGTTATAGAAATGTACGAGACACGGATATTGGAAATTGCGGATGCTTATAAAAAATATTATCCTCATTCAGAGGATCCGTATAGTGCAGTGGCGCAGACGTATAAGATGCTTAATGAGTGGGAAAAGCAGGCAGATATTCTGAAGGAAGCTATGGAAGCAGTAAATATATGCCCGAAATGTGCAGTTCAAATGGCAGATATATTGTTCGATGAAGGACGATTTGACGAGGCTAAGATGGCAGTTGAACGTGCAAAGAAGGATGCTATCCAAACACAGTCAAGTGTTAAAGATGGATATATATATTATTTGTCTGCTTTATGCACTATTGGCAGTGTGGGAAAAGAGAATAGAGAATATAGTCAGGAAGAAATTGAAAGTATTTATAAAGATTTTAACCTTGCATTAGAAGATCTCTGTGGAAATAGAGCTTATGTAAGTGTAATTAAAAATAAGACAAATATCATTGCAAATCAGACACAGACTAAAGTTGATGATGAACGTTATGAAAAGTTAGCAGAAATAATTAATTGAATGTGTAAATAAGGAGGAGAAAGGTGGGCGTTTTAGATTGGGCAGATCAAATAAGCAAGGACGCATATGAACAAGAATGGCAACGAATGAAAATTCTTATTCAAAGGGCGGATTATATGATTCGTTGGCTGACTTTGTTTGTAGCAATTTTTAATATAGCGGTTCCATTAATAGCCAAGGAAACAAATTTAGATTATAGCGATTGTATATTTGTCTCCTTGTATATATTTATAATGGTATTTTTGGTGGGATCTATATTGCCGGTGATTATAATTAATTTTCCCCAAAAAACGAAAATGTTTCCTACAGGTGAGACGGTATTGAAGGAAATGCAAAGTACAAATAAATTAAATCAATCGGAGGAGGAACTTAAATATAATAGTATTCTTTATAGAGATGTTACAACAGAGGTTATATCTAAACAAAATAATAGGCGTGCAAAATGCGTGACGATATCAGGAGTAGCATTGATTGTATCATTGGTTTTAATGGTGGTGTTTTTTATATATATAACAATAAGGATGGGAAAATGATGGATAGGAAGCAAAAGAGAAATGAAAAAGAATTACTAAAACGTGAACAAGTTGAACCCTCAAAAAATAGCTCGAAACAAAGTGAACTTCTAGCCCAAAAAAATATTTTGGGCGATTTTGAGAAAAAAAAGGCGCAAATGCCAAATAATTATATGAGCAGTTGACTATGAATAATATATTTTTAATTCTGTGATTACAAAAATCAATATAATGAGGAGTAACGGGATAAGTGGATATTGATAGAGAAAAATTTCGAAGATTTAATAAAAGCAATTTGAAAAAAGCCATATACAGCGTTGTCAAATGTGAAAAGCAAATGATCAAAAATGAATTTGAAAGTGTTTTGTGGGATCGTTTGGATTTCCTGAGGGCTAGAAATAATAGAATACCACGTTATTTTATATTTGAAGAAGACTATGTTGAAACTGAATGGAAGGAAATGGTAAAAATACATTATGTGAATACGTCGTATGATACTCAAAATACGGTTATGCGTATCCATGTGTTTCAAGAACCCAAATTTTCTGAGGAATGTTATCTTGGCTTTTTTACATTGCGTAAGATAAATGAAATTAAAATAATGTTGTCGTATATATATCCAAATTGGAGAAATATCCGATATCACTCTAAAAAAGTCTGGGTTATGACATATAAGAAAAAGGTACATTATATGGGAAAGGAACTGACATTTAACACTTATCCCTTATTTGTACAGGACAATATAACAGTAGCATGTGCACAGGCAAGCATGGTGTCTATGACACAATATTTACATAATAAATATGATTATCCCAAGGTACATATATCGGAACTTAATGGCAATATTCTACACCAAAAGAAAAAGCTGTTTCCTACAGATGGATTAGCTAAGACTCAAATAATTGAAACTTTTAATTACTATAATATATCAATAGAATTTCAACAATATGAGGATGAGAATGATAGAGAATACATTGATCATGCAGTAGAAAGTGCATTGCCTGTTTTATTAGGATTGACATTTGAAGATAATGAAGGAAATATTAATCGACATGTGGTCCAAATTATTGGATATGTAGATCAAAAGGAACAAGCATATGTTATATATGATGATTCGGGCTTCCTTTTGAAAAATTTATTAGGACGAAATGGATTTGTTGCATGCGTAGAATGGGGGAATCTAAAAAAACATGTAAGACCCAAACAGGACTTTTGGTTATATCCTATCCATGAGAAAGTATATACTTTATATGATGGCTTTATGAGTATAGTAAGGAAGCAGATAGAAAATTGCGAAAGTGCTCGTTGTTTATTGGCTGACAACCGAGAAATAAAGAAATTTATTAATGAAAAAATAGTAGATAATGATGCTGTTGATGACTTGACATTAAAAAACGCGATAAAAATATTAAGTGTTAGCTTGCCTCACTATGTGTGGTATTACGAAGTGCCATATGAAGATAAATATAAGTTATACATTGCTAATCCAACACTACATCATAAAACGGCACATGATATTTTTTATAACAGTGAACCGCTTATCAGCAAAAGTCGGTTTAACCTTTTAGATTTTGAATAGTCTAATTATATGCAATTTCTAAGTTAAATGCGTTAAATGCGCAACCTCCCGTAAAAAAGTTTGTAAGATTCTGTCGGATATTGTCATGTACATTATAGAGATATAAATATATGACAAAGGCGGTATAGAAAATGTACAATTCTAAAGAAAAATGCAAAGAAATCGCGCAGAAATTTAAGCAGTTATGTAATGCAAGAGGAACGACGCCTTACAAGGTTGCCGTTCAGGCAGGGTTATCTACATCTACAATTAGTTGCTTCCTGTCGGGGAAGACAATTCCCAAGGTGGATACAATGTTGATGCTTTGCAATTCATTGGGAATATCTATAACAGATATTTTCGATGAAAGAGAAGTTATAGATCAGCAGATACAGGAGGAGCGGAACATCTTAGAAAGCTATCGTAATCTGCCGGAGCAGAAAAAGGAGTGGCTGCGCATAGCTTTGAAGATGTTATTGCAATATACGGAAGGATAATATCGCAAAAGCATAGGACAGATAGATAATGAAAAGAATTTCTCAAGGCACGAGAAAAGTTGGAAGCTATTACAGCAAATATATTTAACAATGGGAAAAAATCATTCCGTTTGTAAATGTATTGGATTATTATCGTGGACAGTAAAAAAGAGAGAACTCTCAATTTATCCCAGTAGGAGTTTGACTTCTTCACACACTTGTTTATAGATCCATAGTATCATTCGGTTATGTTTCCGAATTCAATTTTAGTAACAGAGGATAATGATATACAAAACATGCATATTCAAGTTTTGAAAAATTTGCTAAATCAATGAAAAAGAAAATGACAAAATCAGAGCAGGTGGTTTGGTCATTTTTTATATTGACGGATACTACAATGCCTGCTATCCTTTAGACAGAAAACAATTCTAACTCAAAATATCTATAATTAACTAGCGAAAGCAGATATCTATGATTTCGGAGAAGGTCAGGTATAGTTCCCAATGACAATAGTAGAATAACAGAGAATGGTAATTGCAAGGAATGAAAAGCATAATTTTAATTTGGAATATTAATGATATTTGTTTTGGAAAGTAAATCAAAGTAGATGGACGGGTGGCAAAGAAAGGGGTAAAATAATAATATGCAGCATATTTTTTCAATGAAGAGCAAAGAGGAAAGCAGGTGCTGTACTTCCACCTCTAAATTTGTTATGCTATGGGTAATGAAATAAGCGAAAGGTCGTACTATGGCTAATAATTGCAAGATATTCACTCCAGAGGAGTATGTAGAAGAACTGCTTAATGCGGTAGAATACAGAGAACATTTATATGGGCAGAGTGTGCTGGAGAATTCCTGTGGGGACGGTAATATTCTCATGGGAGTTGTGCGCAGGTATATTTTATCCTGCAGAGCAGACGGCAGAACCGATGAAGAGATCCGGAGAGGACTGGAACGGGATATCTGCGGCATGGAACTGGAGGAAAAACATGCGGCGAAGTGCAGGGAGAATCTACAGGCAGTAGCGACACAACTAGGCATTGAAGAGATAAAATGGAATATCATTGAGGGAAACTATCTGCATTATTCGTTTAACAGACACTTTGACTATGTCCTGAGCAACCCGCCCTATGTGGTGTATCGGGACATTGAGCAGGGGGAGAGAGATTACCTGAAAGAGCATTTTACCTGTTGCACAGAAGGAAAATTTGATTATTACTATGCATTTATAGAAAAAAGTATGACCGAGCTTACACCGAACGGAAAAATGGCATATATTATTCCGTACAGCATTTATAAAAATGTTTTTGCAAGAAAATTACGGGAGCAGATCAAACCGTATGTGGCGAAGATATGTGATTATACCAGCCAACAAAAATTTCCGGGAATTACAACTTCTTCCACAATACTGGTGATACAAAACACTCCCAGTATAAGATTTTCGTATACAGATGAAGTAACAGGAGAACAGATTGAGATACTAAAAGAAAGATTATCCAGTAAATGGATATTTATACGCTATTTGGAGGCATTCGAAGAGATGTATAGGGCAAAAAGACAGCCCTTCAAATTTGGAACTTATTTTGATGTGAACAATACGATAGCAACGCTATATAATGAAGCCTTTTTGCTGGAAGGATATACTCTTAACGGAGAATATTATGAGTCAGAGACCGGTGACAAGGTAGAAGCAGCGTTGGTGCGCCCTGCCGTGAGCAAAAAAAAGAGAAATCAGGATAATCTGTATATCATTTTCCCGTATAAATGTGAAAATGGTGTGCTTACGCATTATGAGGATAAGGATTTTCGGAAGCAATTTCCTTATGCAACAGCCCACTTGTTACAATATGAGACTAAGCTTGGGGAAAGAGCGGTAGATAAATCAGCCAAATGGTTTGAGTATGGAAGGAGTCAGGCTATCACGAAGATCACGCAGGAGAAACTGGTGCTGCCTTCTATCATATCGTCTACGGTTAACGTGACGGAAGAAGATGCAGATACGATACCCTGTGCCGGTTTTTTCATCACTGCAAAGGGGGAGCATACCCTGGCTGAAGCTAAAAAAATATTGGAAAGTGCTGAATTTTATGATTATCTGAAACTAATAGGTATTTTTACAACGGGGAAGTCCCGGAGACTGACCGTCAAGGATATTGCAAATTATACGTTTGACAATTGGGAGTAACGGGGAAGACGATGAGGAAAAGAGAGCGAGAGATTGAATTTAATGTAGATGCCTATACAGCACGGCTGATTGGCCGTGAAAATGTTTCCAAACTGGAAGGCGCAGTTTTGGAGATTGTCAAGAACGCATATGATGCAGATGCGCATGTGTTTTGCCTGTATAATTGTCGCGTACTCAACAAGATCTGTATTATAGATGACGGTTGCGGTATGACGGAAGACATTATAAGAAAGCATTGGATGACAATCGGCAATTCCTCGAAAAAAAATAGTTACGTTACTGCTGGGAAGAGAATACAGACAGGTGCCAAGGGAATCGGTAGATTTGCTCTTGATCGTATTTCAGATTGGTGTAACATGCTGACGATTTCTTCGTCCGGTGGACTGGAATGGATCGTAGACTGGGGAGATTTCACAGGAGAAAAAAAGATATCCGACGTAAAAGCGCGATTATACGACACGGATGCGGAACTTTTGGAATACGCAAAGGTAGATGAGTGGCTTAATACCCAAATGTCTGCACTTGTCAAAACACTGATTCATAAGGAGACGGGGACGGTTTTTTGGTTGGAAGGTCTGCACGATGAGTGGGATGACAGGGTTATGCAGCGTCTGCGGACGCATTTGGAAAATTTGTTGCCGCCAAATGTAACAGACGATTTTAAAATATATTTTTTTGACGATTTTACTTCCCCAGAAGAAGCAGAGATTGTCAGTGCCAATGTAGATTCTTTTGATTACAAAATTGATTTTTCAGTGAAAAATGATCTGCTGAAAATTCAAATTCTGCGAAACGAATTTGATTTCCGCGGAGAAGAGAAGGAAGTCTATGAAAAAGCAGGATTTGATGAAGAGCAACAACGGTATTTTGCAGGAAAAATAAAAGAGGAGACTTTTTCTGTCAAAAAAATCTGTAATACAGAAAATTGTATCGGGGATTTTGCGGGAACCTTATATTTCTATAAAATTACACAAACAACCCAGGACCAGCAAAAGTTTTATACGAAAAGTATTATCGGCAGGGCGAACCTGGTAAAAAAATTTGGTGGCATTAAATTATACAGAGATAAATTCAGAGTCCGTCCTTATGGTGAATATGGAGATAATGATTTCGACTGGTTAGAACTGTCCGCCCGTAAAAACAGATCCCCGGCAGGTCTGGGACATCCTAAGGGCAACTGGCGGGTAGGTGCAGAACAGATACTGGGAGATATATCGATTTCCAGGGAAAATACGAACTTGGAAGATGATGCTAACAGAAACGGTATACAGGAAGGCCCCGGACTGGTACAGCTGAAGGAGATTCTGTTGTATGTCATCTCGGAATTCGAGAGGGATCGGCAGTTTGTTGGTCGGAAGCTGGCAGCTTACGAAAAAGAAAAGGATGAACTTGCCAAAAAAATTGCAGAATTAGAGAGACTTGCGAAAGCAAGACAGGAGTGGGAAGAAGAAAAAAGAAGAGAAGAGCAGGAAGCAAAAGAAACACGGGAAAAGTCGGAGACACAGGAGAAGCCTCAATCAGAAGCCCCCGCTGCGAATCCTGTCGAGGTTGCGGAGATTATCAGTGCACTGCAGCAGAAGCAGGAGGAAACCATACAGGAATTAAAGGATGAGGTCAAGATGCTGCAGACTCTCGCAACTACGGGCATTGTGACCAATATGTTCATGCATGAAATTCATACTTTGATTAATAATATAGGAAGAGAACTGGATTCTGCGTATGAGGCACTGACCTATGAGAATAATGTTTCACTGGCGATAACGAATATTAAAGAATCTATCGGTATCAAGAAGCATTTTAAAGAATGGTTCCGAATTACGATAGAAAGCATCAAAAAGGATAAGCGCCTGCGGAAAAAGCATAATATCCATGAAATGCTGGAAGAATTTTTGAAGACCTGGGAAGGAATACTGGATAAAAATGGAGTAACATTGAAGTGGCAATGCGATCCGGATATTGTATTTACCTGTTTTGAATTTGATGTTGAAAATATTATCAGCAATCTTATTTCTAATAGTATGGCTTCATTTGACAGGGAGACGGGAGAAGTATTGGAGAAAAAAGAGATCATTCTGACAATTTCTTCTGATGAAACGGGATTTTTGATAGATTACAAGGATACCGGCTGGGGACTGCTTCCAAAGTACAAGGAAAATCTGGAGCGTATCATGGAAGCTTTCGAAAGCAGTAAGCGGCTGGCGGGAGAGGAAGAAGACGGAACAGGTATGGGAATGTGGATTATAGCTCAAACGGCACTGGAGTACAGTGGAGCCTGGGATTTGAGTGAGAATCTTCGGCATGACACCGGATTTTATATTAAAATCAGTTTAGGAGGGTAACAGATTTCATGTATAGAGTTGGTTATATAGATGATGAGACAACGCAATATGAATATTATGACCGTAAATTAAAGCGTCTGAGTCCGGATATTGAACTTATATTTTTAAAAGATTGTAAAACAAAAGAAGATTTTCTGGAAAAAATATATGCGGAACAGATAGAGGTCTTACTGATTGATTATCGGATGGCCGGAAATTTTGGATTCAACGGAACTACACTGATCAATTATATTAATGATCATGTCAGGGATCTGGAATGTTTTATTCTGACAGGGGTAGACAGAGAACTGATATCCGATGGATTGGTAACAGATCGAAATACTTTCCAGAAGACGATATTCAACACGGAGGCGGATGATCCTCAAAAAGTACAGGAACTGCTGGAGTTTATTGATGTGTTGAGAAATAGTGCAAAGGTATATCGTGTGCGCCGTGAACAGAAGATTGAGAGATATAAAGAATTATTGGAATTAAAAAAGAGCGGAAAACTCGGCGCGGATGAAGAAGAATTCCTATCGCTTTATAAAGTATTATCTTCTTATGGAATGGTTGAAAATCTTCCCCAAAAGATGCTGTCGTCTTCTTTCGAAAAAGATTTGGACGATTTATTACGCGTGGGAGAAGCAATTGTAAAAAAGTATACCGAAGAATAGAGGTCGGCATTTTGAGAGTACATGGGGATAAAGTATTAAGGCGAAGAGAAAATATCGGAAAACTTGAACATTACCGGGATGCAAGAGAGATTTTAGAGGAGGACTTTCAGTTTTTATGCGGATATTGCGGAAAAAACGGAAAAGTCATGCATGAGAAATTTCATATAGACCATTTTGTCCCGAAAAGTTTGGATGAATCGCGGAAAAATGATTATTATAATCTGGTGCTGGCATGTCCCAAATGCAATCTCTCAAAGTCTGATAAATGACCGACAGAGGACAAGGATAAGCCGAACGATGGAATAAAAGGTTTTGTAGATCCGGCAACGGAAGAATACGATAAGCACCTTAAAAGAAACGAAGATGGTTATATAGAGGGGATAACCCCTGTAGGAGAAAGTATCTGTGAGATGCTCCATTTTGATATTCGCCGGACGGATCTCTATTGGAAAATTGAACGGATGCGGGAATCTTTGGACAGAATGAACCTGTTATTTCAGCAGGGTAAGCTGACGGCGGAAGAAAAAGATTTTTATATCCGCATGAATATTCTCCTGAGTCAATACATAGATGATGCCTTTGAAAAAGGTGAATAATATTCTTCTACCACCGCCACGCCGAACAGCCACCGTCCCTCTTCATTGGGATGGATGGCATCCGCCAGATACTCTGCGGCATTATCAGCATCCCACCGCAGTACCTCATTAATATTCAGAAAATCAACGCCCTCCGCGGCAGCGGTCTCTTCCGCGGCAGCAACGTAGTCCGCCAGTACGTTTCCTTCGTCTCCCTTCGGGGCGGTACCCTTTTCAAAAGACAGAATATAGTTGGACGAGATCACGAGAATATGGGCATTCGGATAGACTTCCTGCAGGGTGCGGATGCCGGTGCGCAACCCGTCACAATATTTTTCCAGAGGATATCCCTCAAAATAATCATTCAGACCATAGTTGATAATAAAGCACAGTTTGTCATCGGCAGGCAGCGAGAGACTTGATGTGCTTACAAGGTATCCAACGACCTCGTTAAAGGACGCATTTTCCCCATTGCTCCGGGTGGCAGAGGAGCCGCCGACAGCGAGGTTATGTACTTTGGCACCGGTCAGGGCACCGATGACTCCGGGGATGGAGGCGAAATCCTTGTAATTGCCCATGACGCTGTCACCGAAAAATACGAGATCGTAATCGGACAGGTCGGGATAGGTAGCCGGGGAAGAGACTGCCTGCTGCACCAGTGCGGAAAAATGATCCAGACTATTGTAGTATTCCGTATCCCGGTACTGCATGGCACCGCTCAGTATTAACAGCATGGTGGAGCGGGCGGCGACAGCATTTAACTCTCTGGGAGTGTCGTAGGCATCGGGATTGGAAATGAGCCACTCTTCCTGACCCGGAAAATACAGAGTGACATTTTCTCTGGCGGACAGAGGGGCAGCCAACACACGGATCACATTGCAGTAAGTGTCGAGATCGCCGTCAGCATGGGACTGCCAGTAGGCGAGGGAAGGTGCGGAGAAAATAACGGTGAATTCCGCACCGGCATAGGTATCTACGTATGCCAAAAGTTTTTCTTCCAGGGAGGCGGCAAACTGCGCATCCCGATGTAGACTGCTGTCCCACAGGAGCAGAGGATCCAGCATCAGGAAGACATGGGTGACTTCGTTATCGGAGGAAAAAGCTGTCTCCAGATAGTCGGACAGATCGGAGAAGGATGCAATGCGATGGGAACAGCCTATGGCATCATAGCCCATATAGGTGGGATAGATATCCTCGGGAAATGCTTCCGGTGCACACATGGAGAAGAAGACTCCCTGGTAAGCTTCCTGCTGCAGACGGGCAAAATCCGCGGAGCGTTTTGCGGGTTCCTGTATTTTCAGGTAGAGAATTCCTGCGGCGAGCAGCAATAACAGCAGAAAAACGGTAACAATACCAAGGATAAGTTTTAAGGGTGATCTATGTGTTTCCTTCATAAGAGTATGCGGATCCTTTCCAAAAGTAAGTGCAAAGTAAATTTAAAGCAAATAAGTATGTAGAAACAACACCATTATACCATTGTTGTTTTTCTTACCGCAATATGTTAAGATAAATCAGTATACAATGAAAAGGAAACAGCTGATAAGCATTAGAATCCATAAATAATACAGAGTATAAGACAGCGGACAGGAGGCAGCTATGGAAGAATTAGCTATTTTTGGTGGAAAACCTGTAAGAGAGAATAAGATCTTCTACGGAAGACAGTATATTGATCAGGCAGATGTGGATGCGGTGGCAGCAGTAATGACCAGCGATCTGATCACTTGTGGACCGAAGGTGAAGGAACTGGAGGAGCATCTGTGTGAACTGACCCATGCAAAATATGCGGTAGTGGTATGCAACGGTACGGCAGCACTGCATCTGGCAGCACTGGCAGCAGGATTCGGCGAGGGAGATGAGGTTATCGTAAGCTCCATCACTTTTGCGGCTTCCTCCAACTGTGTACTGTACGCAGGGGCTAAGCCGGTATTCGCAGACATCAATCCCGAGACCTATAATATCGATCCGGCATCGATTCGCAAGCTGATCACCCCGAGGACCAAGGCTATTGTTGCGGTAGATTTCACCGGTCAGGCAGTGGAACTGGATGAGATCCGCGCAATCTGCAAGGAGCATAACCTGCTCCTCATAGAGGATGCGGCACATGCCATCGGCACTACGTATAAGGGACAGCCGGTAGGCAGCCTGGCTGATATGACCTGCTTCAGCTTCCATCCGGTGAAGACAGTGACCGGCGGAGAAGGCGGAGCAATCACGACCAACGATGAAAAATTATATCGTCACCTCATGAGACTGCGTACCCACGGTATCACCAGAGATCCGGAAGAAATGGTACATCCCACCGATGCTCTGTGGTACAACGAGCAGGTAGAGCTGGGCTTCAACTATCGTATGACGGATTTCCAGGCAGCGCTTCTGTTAAGCCAGCTGAAAAAGCTTCCGATGTTCCGGGCACGCAGAAAAGAGATCAAGAAGCGTTACGATGAAGCATTCGGCAAGATGCCGGAGCTGATCTTACAGAAAGAGATTCCGGAGTCCGATACGACCTGGCATCTGTATGTTCTGCATTTGAACCTAGAGAATCTGAACTGTGACAGACGGCAGTTCTTCGATGCGCTGTATGCGGAGCACACCTGCCCGCAGGTGCATTACCTGCCGGTTTACTGGCACTCTTATTATGAAAAACTGGGATATGAGAAGGGATTATGCCCTAACGCGGAGAAATATTACAACGAGGTCATGAGTATTCCTCTGTACTACGGCCTGACGGATGACGATGTGGAGGATGTGATCCACGCAGTGAAAAAAGTTGTGGCATACTACACAAAGTTAAAATAGGGACAGTACAAACAAAAATATGCAGAACATGAAAAATAAGAAGCAACAAGCGGAAAGCAATAGCAGTAAAAAAAACAGTAGAAACAACAAAAAAAGTATAGGAACATTACTGTTTGCAGCGCTGGTACTGATTGCATCGGCAGTTACGTTTTATCTGTTTTACCGCCAATGCGTAGCAAGTATGCAAGGGGAAACAAGGTATTACTCAGATATGCAGGCATACATTCTGGAAATGCAGGGACAAGACAGTGGATACAGCTTTCCCTATCCGATCCTGTTCAAGTTGGCAGCGCTGATCCATCTCGTGACCGCCTCCATGAACAACGGAGCGGAACTGGCGATGGCACTGGCAACGCTGTTGTTAAACAGCGGAGCGATGGTATGCCTGAAAGTCATGATGGATAAGCATCTTGGCGCGGAACTGCAAAGGAACCTGCCCGGAAAAGAGTGGCTTGCGGATGTGCTGACCGGAACAGTGGCGGTATCTCTGTTTTTCGTATCCATGGTCTATCCGCCCACAGGTATCTATCTGCCGGGGATCAAATATAAGTATCTGGGCGTATTTACAGCGAACCCGTTCCACAATGCGACGTATATGGCAGCACGACCTTTTGCGATTCTCGCATTTTTCAAATACGGAGAGCTGTTGCCTGTATATGAGCAGAAAAATGCCTGGAAGGAACACAGCAGAGATTACATTCTCTTTGCACTGTATCTGTTGCTTGCTACCATGGCAAAACCCAGCTTTACGATTGTGCTGGTAGGAGCTGCCGGAATCCTGATGGTATGGAGAATGCTCCGGAGCAAATTCCGGAATTTCCTGCCTACGATCTGGCTGGGAGTGTGCTTTATCCCTACATTTATTGATCTGCTGTACCAGTTCCGCGGCGTATTCGTACCGCAGGAAGGACAGGAGGGCGGTATTGGATTCACCTTCGGACATGTCTGGCTGCAATATTGCAACAACATTCCCCTGGCAATCGGACTGGCGGTCGGATTCCCCCTGCTGGTGCTCCTGCTGAATTACAAGGAACTTCGCAGAGACAGCATCTACCGGTTATCCTGGCAGGTGTACGTGATGAGCTTCCTTATGGCATTCTTCCTTTATGAAAAGGGATTTCGTGCGTTACATTTCAACTTTTCCTGGGGATATATGTATGGAATCTTCTTCGCATTTGTGGGTGCACTGTTGGTGCTGTTGCGCGCGACGGTGAAAGCAGATACCGGGAAGAAAAAGGCAGTGATTGCCTTGCAGTGGCTCGCCTATCTATGGCACTTGGTATGTGGTCTGTATTATTTCTGGGGATTTTTACAGGGAGCAATGTACTACTGATACAAATTGAGAGTTACTAAAATAGTTGTTTTAAAATCCACGCAGAAAGGGCTGCCCGCCCCGGACTCGGATGCTAGCTACAACTGTGGATTTTCTAAAGGAAAGTGGCCAGGTGTTTTTCATCATGACGGGGCCGCCTTTACGTTGCCATCCATGGCACTTATCGGCTAACGCGAACATCGTGTTCGCGTTGCCCCTGCGGCTCAACCACTTTCCAAGAAAATCTCACAGTCTCCGCCGCATCTACGCCCGGGGGAGCAGTCCTTTTATGCTGGGTTATGAAAAGCATCCCAATTGTTTAGGCAAAACATTTGAAAATACATGTGCGAAAGTTAAAAAACAAGAATCTAGTATGTGAGAAAAATCAAGAAATACATGCGGACAATTCAAAAACAGGAATTAGGTATGTGCAAAAAAGTAGGAAACACATGCGAATAATTCAAAAGTCATAATTAGGTATGTATAACAAGTCGGAAAATACATGCTTTAAAGCAAGAAATAATGATCCGGCATGTATGATAACCGGGAAAACACATGCGCAATAGGCTAAAATGGAAAATAGGTATGTAAATCGCTCTAGGAAACACATGTATAAAATTTGAAAACAAGAATTAAGTATGTAAATGACTTTGGAGGAATATAGAAATCAGTAACATGAGTTAGACTTAGTATTTTTTTCATGTGATTTTCAAAACACAGAACGCCTACGGTGGACAGAATGTCACGCCGCGATGTCTGTCGGAGGGTGTTGATATTTTCTTGAAAAGTGTTGAAAGACAGGGGGAAAGCGGACACGATGTCCGCGTCAGCCGATCCGCGCCATGGATGGCGCGTGTAGGCGACCCCGTCATGATGAGAACCACTGTATCACTTTTCATTAGAAAATTCACACCCGGAGACGCGACATCAAGGCGTGATGTTCCGTTCGCCGTGGGCGTTCGTGGATTCTTCACTAACTCTCAAGTTAATTTGGTGTAAAAATCTTAAAACAATGAATTCCGTACAAAAAAGTTCCTAACTCAGGAATTTTTGTACGGAATTTCCTCATTTTGCATGCTCAGCGAAAACTGTATATATCCCCGCAGCACAGTAGGGCATCATTAGCAGGCTATACAGGAAGATATAGCGAGAATTGGCTTCCCAGAGGATATGGAACAGGAAGCCTCCGAGTACGGCGATGAGTCCCACATAGAGATACAGGGAATCTGTGTCGCTGCCCTGCGGAGCCGTGGCGGTGTTCTTCCGTTTGCGATGAACTGTGCTTATGCAGAACACCAGTGTTCCCAGATACAGCACATCCTGCCAGGCATTGCCCCATTCAATATAGGCAGAACTGAGGGATCCGTCATAGACTTCCTGGAAGAATCCACTCCGTCCGCCGTAAGCAGCAAGGGTTGCCTGGCGGCTGGCGTAGGTGCCGTCTGCCCACTGGGACAGATGCTTGCGGGCATAGAAGTCCACAGCATATCCCGGATGTTCCCGGAAGTATGCCAGGCGCTCCAAAACTGCCTGTCGGCTGATCTCATTTGCCAGAGCAGAATCCATTCCGGCGGCATCGTAGGTATCGATATTGAAACCGTTATACCAGCCGCATCCCCGTGAGGCTTCCTGCATTCCCATGGCAAAATAGGACATGGAGGTGACACCGGAGCTTAATGTGTTACCGGCCTTTTTCTCATAACATTTCTGTACCAGAGGCAGAATCCCCACAGAAGTAACAGCAAGACATACCGCCATACCGAGCAGGCATAAGCGTGCACGAACGCTTCGTCCAAAACGCAGCGATTCGAAGAGCAGCACCAGCAGTACGGCGATGATCGGAATCAGTGAGTTCTTACGCAGCATTACACTCAAAGCGAGAAATAAGATGCTGCCGGTACCTGTAAAAAATGCAGACCGGGTGCTAGGAAGCTTTGGAGACAATATTGTCTCGGAAGATGCCTCGGAGGCAAAAGGCTTCACCGACATTCCTTTACAGGAGATGTCAGAGGCGCGTTCCGGAAAAGTTATGCCGGACAGCAGACGCAGCAACAGGTACAATCCCACGGACAATGCCGCGAAGGAAGGAATCTCCCCATACACGAAGGAGCTGTACATGATCATGGGGAGGTTACAGCATACCAGGAGCAGATAGCAGCAGGAGATCTCCTCCCAGTGTTCCCGCCACAGGTATTTTAAGGACAGATACTGGAACAGGACCGCCGCGCACAGCAGGCATACATAGATGAGCTTGATAAAATGCCAGGCAGGTGCGGAGATGCCGGTGAGGTTCCAGATCCGGAGAAACAGTTCTAAAAATGCCATCAGCCCGATCTGCTGTGGATAATAGGAGAGATAGGAGACGGTGGGGTGGATCACATCAAGATTTCCCTGGATCCATTCCAGCGCCGCATTATATACGGACATGGCATCCGCAGCCGGAACGGTGCGCCCGAACAAAATCAATAGAACACCCAGACAGAAGAGGAAACCCAAAGTAAAAATCAGAAGTCTTCGTCTGAACTTTCTCCCAAACTTATCATAGAAGTGAAGACAAGCACAGAATAAGAGTCCAAAGCCTGCAAGCTCCAACAGATTCCACAGTGGATTATCCAGACGAAACAGTACCTGTTGTGTCTCCATATTGTCGGCGTAGCAGGTGGTGAGAAAACTGCCCGCAAACAGCAGTACAGCAAGAAGCAGAGTTAGGATTCTGACAATGCCGAGCCCGAACCGATAAATTGTATTGCCGCAGGATCCGTTCTGAGATCTTTTCATAAAAGCATTTCCTCCACATTTCTATGAGTGAATTTATTATAGCATAACACATCTGTAAAATGACCCACAAATGATAATTTTGTCCCGTTGAGAGTCTCAATCCCTTTTTTTATAATAAAGTCATAAAGAAACAGACAAAAGAAAAATTAAGACTAAGATATCAGGAAAGGAAAAGATATGCGGGATTATTGTTTACAGATTGACAATACGGTATTGGAGACCTGCAATTTTTTAAATACAAGATGTGAGACCGTACAGCCGGAAGTGGACGCTGATTTTCCTTATCGCCCGGTGCATACGGGACGCATTGATAAGATATTCCGGATGCAGGATGAGACCCGCAAAATGGTGAGCTATATTCCGAAGAATTTCCCGGCGGCAGGAGAAGGGATCCTGATCCTGGCAGCGCGAGGAGAAACCGCGGAGGACTACCTGGAGAAAAAAGATTTTTGGAGACAATACGCTGAGAAAAGAAATACGGTGATCATCATATTAGAAGCTGCGGAAGAAGGCTGGCGGCAGCGGGAACTGCAAAAGGATGTGGATTTTCTGGATGCGGTACTTTTATTCCTCTGTCAGAAAGAATGGTACTGTGTAAATGAAGCATCCATCTATCTCTACGGAATTGGCGACGGTGCTTATACGGCAACTGCATATAGTCTGGCAAAACCGGAAAAGATCGCGGCATTTGCCACCTGGGGCACGGCGAAACTCCATCCGGATTTATTAGAACAGATTCGTAACAAGAAAAGCATTGCAAGACCGGAATTAAAAAATGCCGATTATCCGGTGGCGGCATGGATGATTCGTGAGACCGGGGAGGATGCTCCCACGGCAGAATACATAAAAAGCACGCTCCGGTGTGGAGAGGAAAAAATCGTCTCCGACAAAGCACAGATTTATCTTCAGAATGCAAAACGCTTCCCGAGAACTATAAATGATGAGTGCTGCGCAAGACTGCTTCTTAGCACCAAAGAGCAATTCCCCGATGGACCGGAAGCGGAAGAGGTGTTGGATTTTCTGTTACAGTATAGGAGGTGGTTCGGTCAGGAGAACGGACATCTGCGTTACACCAGAACCCCGGAGGACCTGGGACTTACCTTATACCGGTGTGAATATCAGGGACTGCATCGCTATTACTACGTGTATGAGCCCAGCAGCTACCGGCACGGCGTCGGAGGCAAGAGACCATTAGTCCTGGCAATTCACGGATATTCCTGTACAGGAGAGATGTTCGTACAGAATACGCAGTGGAATGATGTGGCGGAAGAGAAAGACTTTTTTGTCATATTCCCCACAGCTTATCCCGGCATGACACAGAGCAACTGCACACCACTGCCCATGTGGCGGAACGGTCCTGCGGTATGGGGACCGCAGAACGATGTGGATGATGTAGCATTTTTAAGCCATGTGCTGGATGAAGTGGAAACTAATTACCCGATTGATACGGAGCGAGTCTATGTGACAGGACATTCCAATGGCTCGGTCATGACGCAGATTCTGGTGAATAAGATTCCGGAGCGGTTCGCAGCGGCGGCACCGGTGGGGCTGACACACGGAGATCTGGGGATCCTGCCGTATACGAGCTGTCCGAATGTGAGAATTCCGTTCTGGCTGTTAAAAGGAGAACTGGATATCGGCTGTGCCTGTGATATGAGCGAAGAATCCCCCAACACGGTGATGCTACAGCTGATGTGCGGCGCCAACCATGCGGATTACAGCAGCCCGAAAGAACAGACCAACGGAAAATTCCGCAATAAAACATTTTCCGATGCGGAGGGCAGACCCATGGTGCGTTTCACGGAAATGGAAAAACTACCGCATGCATATACCACGGAAATGTCTTATGCAATATGGAATGAGTACTTTGCAAAGTTCAGAAGATGTGGGGATGGCAAAATCGAATATACAGAATAGGAGGGAAAGCAATGGATACGATTCTTGAAATGAAACATATTGTAAAAACATTTCCAGGAGTAAGAGCAGTAGATGATGTAAGCATATCTGTGAAAAAAGGAGAAGTATACGCGCTGCTTGGCGAAAACGGCGCCGGTAAATCCACATTGATGAAGATTCTCGACGGCATACAGCCGGCGGACAGTGGAGAGATTATTTTCGACGGACAGAAAGTAAATATTAAAAGTCCTTCGGACGCTTTGAAACTCGGCATCTCCATGATTTTCCAGGAATTGAACCCGATCCCGGAGCTGACCATTGCGGAGAATTTGTTCGCAGGGATCCGCTTTCCCAGAAAAATGTGTGGTATCGTAGACTGGAAGGCAGCGTATCAGAAAAGCGAAGAACTGTTCAAAAGATGGGGGCTCAATTATGATCCCAGGAAAAAGATGAAATCCTTAAGCCTGGCGGACTGTCAGATGATAGAGATCATCAAGGCAATCTCATACAATGCTAAATTGATCATTATGGACGAACCCAGTTCTTCCCTGACGGAAAAAGAAGTGGGAAAGCTGTTTGAATTTATCAGAGAGTTGAAAAAAGAAGGAATCTCCATTATCATCATTACGCATAAGCTGGATGAGGTATATGCCATTACAGATACCGTGGCAGTCATGAGAGACGGCAAATATATCGGTTCCAAACCGACCAAAGAGATTACTAGAGCGGAGATGATCCGCATGATGGTAGGACGTGACATCAAGGAAGTATACAAAGAAAAAGATTACGAAATCGGCGATGTGGTCCTGTCGGTGAAGAATTTAAAGAGAGGCAGAATGGTCAATGATGTAAGCTTTGAGGTACATCAGGGAGAGATTCTTGGATTCTCAGGTATCGTCGGAGCTGGTCGTACAGAGACCATGCGGTGTATCTTCGGATTGGACCGGGCAGAGAGCGGTACGGTACTGTTAGATGGACAGCCGATCCGCGTCAAGGAACCTCATGATGCGATCCATCAGGGAATCATGATGGTGACGGAGGACAGAAAAAAGGACGGACTGGTATTAATCCGGTCGATTTACGAGAATATGCTGCTGCCGTCCACCTACCGCAAATCTAACAAAGGCATTCTGAACAAGAAAAACGAATCACGGGATGTGGACAAGTATTATAAAGAACTGGAAGTCAAGGCTCCTTCCATCAATGTCATTACGAACCAGCTGTCCGGAGGCAACCAGCAGAAGGTCATTATTGCGAAGTGGTTGATGATGAATCCCAAAGTATTGATTATGGATGAACCCACCAGAGGAATCGATATCCTGGCGAAATCCGAAATCTACAGGATCATGCGGGAGCTGGCGAAAAAGGGTGTTGCCATCATCCTGGTGTCTTCCGATATGGAAGAGGTACTGGGAGTATCGGACCGGATCGCCGTGATGTGTCAGGGACAGATCACCGGATTCCTGGACAGAGAGGAATTTGATCAGGAGAAGATCATGGAATACGCTACAGCCATCGGATAGAGGTATTACATATGACACCAGCAAAAGAAAGTGGGAGGATGAAAATGAAAAAGAAGATAGACTTAGGAAAACTGGCAGTGTTTTATTCAAATTACGGTGTATTCTTCGTACTGCTCATCGTATTTCTCGGAGCAGCAGTGTCTACACAGAACTTCCTGACAGCCAATAATATTTTAAGTGTCCTGAATCAGAATGCTCTGACGGCGATTCTCGGCTGTGGTATGACGATGTTATTGATCTCAGGCTACATGGATTTGTCGGCAGGACAATGTATGATCATGGCAAATGTGGCATGTGCCGTGGTACTGACGGCAACAAACAGTATTTTACTGGCGATCCTGGCAGCCATCGGCGTTGCGGTAGTGGGAGAGATGTTTAACGGATTTGCTATCAGCTATCTGCAGCTGAACTTCTTCGTGGCAACCCTTTCGTCCCAGTTCATCTTCAAGGGCGTCGGTTATCTGCTCTGCGACGGAACCCCGGTATACGGTACTCCCGGAATCACCGTACTGGCACAGTCCAAAATATTCGGCGTGATTCCTATCCTGATCATTTTTATGGTAGTGTTTGCCGGCATTGTTCACTTTATCCTGAACAAGACATCCTTTGGACGTTATCTGTATGCCATTGGCGGTAACAAAGATGCATCCAGAGCATCCGGTATCAATGTTAAAAAGACAACATTTATCAACTTCATCTGCATGGGTATTTTCGTAGGAATCACCGCGGTGCTGTATACAGCCCGGGCTAACAGTGGACAGCCTAACGGTACCGATCTTACCTTTGATACCATTATCGCAGCAGTACTTGGCGGTACCGGCGTGGTAGGTGGTGCCGGAACCATCATCGGAACGGTAGCAGGTGCCATGGTCGTAGGAATTATCAACAACGTAATGAATCTGGCAGGTGTTTCTCCTTTCTATCAGAACATCGTAAAAGGTATCATCATCTTCGTGGCAATTCTGATAGACAAGGTTACAAGAGATACAATTATGAAGGCAAAGTAAAAAACATGAGGTAAAGGAGAGGACAAGTATGAAGAAAAAGTTATTAGCGGCAATGATGTGTGTATGCATGATGGCAACAGCCCTCGTAGGATGTGGCAAGACGGATAGTGGGGCAGCAACAGACAGCAAGACGGAGGAAAGCGCAGAACAGTCTGCTTCTTCCGGTGAGAAAAAGTGGAAACTGGGATATTCCTCCCTGGCTTTCTTTGATGAAAGCTGTAAGAAGATGGCTGACGGCTTCATTAATCATGCCTCCGAATTCCCTGATTTTGATATTACGGTACTGGACGGTAATTCCGATATGAATACCCAGATTGCTACCATCGATACTTTCTGGAACAATGATGTGGATGTTATTGCCATTCAGGCATATCCCGGTATTGAGGCGAACCTGTATAAATTCTACGAAGCGAAGAAACCGATCATTTTCATTGACTTCTATCCTACCATCACGGACGACATCAAGGATATGGACTGGTATTTTGTAGGCTCCAGTGACTACTCCATGGGAGAGATCTGGGCAGAGTACCTGGCAGATGTACTGCCGGAGAACGGTACTGTCTGCGAGCTTCTGATCTCCGTAGGACAGCAGAACAGTATCGACCGCTCCCAGGGCTTACATGATAAGCTGGCAGAGTTACGACCGGATGTTACCATTCTGGATTCCCAGTCCGGTGAAGCAGATGCTACCACCTCCATGAACGTAACTTCCGACTGGATCCAGAGATTCGGAGCAGATGGAATCGACGCCATCGTTCCTCTGGGAACCGCTCTTACTGTCGGTGTGGTAGAAGCATTGAAGGCTGAGAACCTTGCAGGCAAAGTTATTGTGGTAAGTTCCGATGAGTCACCGGAAGTGGCAAAAGAATATCTGAGCAACAATTATGTCAGTGCGATCCAGTATCTGAACAACGAAGACTTGTCCCTGAAGGCTCTGGAAATTGCACAGCAGTGCATGGAAGGCAATCCTCCTGAGCAGAGAGAATATCGTCTGGAGAGAACTCTGTACACCATCGACAACATGGATGACTACGGAAAGTAAGAGGACACATATAAATTCAAAAAAGAAAATCAAAAGGAAGATCATGCAGATGGTCTTCCTTTTTTAAAACAGTCATGGGAGAAAACAAGAAAACAATGAATATCACAAAAAAACAAAAACAGTGGCTGATCGTGCTTGCGGGATTCCTGCTGTCGGGAGTCAATGTGGGAATCAACACGAACTGCAATACCGCTTTCTTAAACCCGGTGTGTGAAGACTTAGGACTAAGTATAAGCAGCTTTGCCCTGACAGCTTCCATTGTCTCTTTTGTATCCATTCCCTGTCTTCTGGCGATTCCGCAGCTTTTGAAGAAAATGTCTGCCCGGAGCCTTTTGATTTTCAGTGGAATGGGATTTATTTTATTCAAAATATTATTCGGATGTGCGGAGGAACTGTGGCAGTTCTATGCATGTTCTGTGGGAATCGGTATTTTTGCCCCGGGATTTGGTTACCTTACGGTGAATTCCATTATCAACCGTACCTTTACGGAGAATAACGGTCTGGCAGTAGGAATCGCATCCTCGGGAGCGGGAATTGTCGGTGCAGTGGCGCTGCCGGTGGTGACCTGGATGATCTCCGCTAAGGGGTGGAGATCCGGATATTACCTGGAAGCGGTGCTTGCCTTATTATTCATAGGATTTGCCGTAATACTGATCGGGGGAGAGAAAAAAGAGACCCAGGAAGAGACCGTATCCCACAGCAGTCGGTGGAAAATGAGCGGTCAGGAAAAAATTGCGTTTCTGCTCCTTCTCGTAGGACTGTTCCTATTGTGCCTGGTGGGCATGGGAATCCAACCGTACCTGATGCCGTATATGAAGAGCATCGGCTACACAACGGCGTTTGCGGCTGGTGTGGTCTCAGGGATCCTGACAATCAATACAGCGGCGAAAATCATTTCCGGCTATGTGTTTGACCGTGTCGGCACCATAGGGGCAGCGGGGATTACGGCGGGAACCATGATCGTTTCTTTGCTTCTTCTGGTGCTTCTGAAGGGCTCCCCGGTCGTATATCTGTTTGCGGTTATTTTTTCGTTTGCCTATGTGGCGCTTTCGATTCCGGCACCCTATTTTACCAGGCAGCTGTTTGGCGCGGACCACTTTACAGAATTGTACAGCATTGTTATGATAGTTACATCGGTGGGAGGTGCCGTAGGCAATACACTGACGGGACTGTTACTGGAAATGAGCGGGAGTTATATATTTGTGTGGGTATGCTATATTTCCCTGGTGATCGCAGCAGCGGGGTGCTTAAGTGCAGCAATCCTGGTGAAAAAAAGAGAAGGATGATGAAGGATGAGAGTATTTATAGCAGATGATGAACAGGGTATTGTGGAACTGATCAAGCATCTGATCACAGTGGAAAAATGTGAGATCGTCGGCGAGGCAAATAACGGACTGGATGCGTTGCACAAAATCAGGGAACAGCAGCCGGATATCGTGATCACAGATATTATGATGCCGCTGATGAACGGTATCGATCTGATCCGGGAGGTGTTAAAGACACTTCCCCAGACGCAGTTCGTGGTGATCAGCGGATACAGAGAATTTGAATATGCCAAGTCGGCATTGCAGTTAGGTGTACAGGATTACCTCTTAAAACCGATCAAGCAGAGTGAACTAAACGGAATCTTAGAGAAGCTGGTGGCATCCAAGGAAAAAAAGATCAGCTGGGACAAAGATATGGAACAGCAGTATATCCGTACCAGAGAGATGCTGCGCAAGGACTATGCCAACCGGTTATTACATAACGTGTCTACGGAGGAAGAGGACATTCCGGATGTCAATGGAGAGAAAATATTCCATTTCGGAACCGGGGCGTTTCAGTGCGCGGTGATTAAAGCATCCACGGAAGAATATGATCTGAAAGAAGGCAACCAGATCACCACGTTGTTAGAGGATCTTTGCCGAAAAATAAAAGTCGAACTGGAGACGGTCTGCGAAGAAGTAGAATATATCATTGTGGAAAAACGAGGCTTTTTCCTCATGCAGTACCGGAACGGAACCTCTGTGGAACTGGCGGAATGCATGGAAAAGATCGGTATTACGATCAACAACCTGAATTATAAATTTAATTTCATGCGGATTTGCATGGGATTAAGTGATGCGGACGGAACGTTAGAGAACATCCGTGAAAAATACAAACAGGCGGTGTCTGCCATCACCTATCGTTATGAGAGACCCAAGGAATGCATTTTCTGTTATGATGCGGCGTATAACCGCAAAACAGTGACTAAAGTGGAATATCTCCAGTATCTGAAAGACTGTGGTTTCTCGTCCGGGGTGGAGAGAATGGACCCGGATGCACTGGGCAGGATCTTGGATAAAACCTGGCAGAAATATGTGGAAAAAGATGCGGACGGAAAATGCGTCTGCGGACAGGCAGATGCCGTGGTTCATTATTTCCTGAATGAACTGCACAGTACGGTGGCAGGCGTCCTGGGCGTGGAGCTCAATGGCTTCTCTATGTATACCAGGATTCTGGAGACGGTGGACAATCATTACGATCTGCGAACACTATACCGGGATCTGAACGCCTATCTTACGGCATGCATGGAGTATTGCCATAAAATCATCGGAGAGAAGGAGAGCAAGCCCATCCGGATGGCGAAGGAATATGTCAATGCCCATTATGCAGAGAACTTCAGCCTGGATGATATTGCCAGACTGGTCTGCTTAAGCCCGAATTATTTCAGTATCCTGTTTAAAAACGAAGTGGGACAGGGTTTCAACAGCTATCAGCAGAATGTGCGGATGGAGCGGGCGAAGGAGCTTCTGAAAACTACGCAGATGCGTGTCGGAGATGTGGCACGTGAAGTGGGCTATGCGGATCTGAAATATTTCACGAAACTGTTTGTGAAGTCCGTGGGGGTAAAACCTATGGAATACCGGAATTTTTATTCTTGAGGTAGCGTAAATGTGTATCTTATTGGGAATCCTGCTTGTGGTCCTGGGGATCGCATTTCTGTGGCTCTTACACAGCTACAGAAATAAAATGAAACTGATCAAAAGCCTGCGGCTGTTGCTATCGCCCCGGGAGACCGGGGAAGAGGAGACGGAAATGTATCTGCAGTCTTGTACCCCCGAGGACAGAGAACTGTATTATTTGATCAGTGAAAAAGTAAACGAAGAGATGTATTCCAAAAATCTGAAGATGGAAGCGGAACTGCATGCGCTGCAGAACCAGATCAACCCCCATTTTCTGTATAATACGCTGGAGGTAATCCGGGGCAGAGCGCTGGTACAGAATGCGCAGGATATTGCAGATATGACGGAAGCACTGGCTACAATCTTCCGCTATAATATCAATCGTCCCGGGGATGTGGCAACGCTGCAGGAGGAGATCGACAATGTACGGAATTATATGCTGATCCAGAACTGTAGATTCGGAGACCGATTTCGGTTCGAGACAGAGATCGAAGATGTGGAAGATGGCATACTGACACATGTGTTGCCGGTGCTTACCCTGCAGCCGTTGGTGGAAAACGCCATATATCACGGTATCAACGAACGGATTGGCGGCGGACGGATACGGTTAAAGGCGTATCTGACACAAAGAGATCTGCTCATTATTATTTCGGATAACGGAAAAGGAATGGATGATGTGACCCTGCAGGAAATCCACAGAAAACTTGTGGGGGCATCCGAAGGACTGCCGGTAGAGAAAAAGACCGGTCGTGGCACGGGAATTGCTCTGACAAATGTGAATCAGAGAATTAAGTTCTATTTTGGAAAAGAATATGGTCTGGATGTGAAGAGTACATTGGGAATTGGCACGACAATCACGATCACGATTCCCAGAATGGTAGTGTAGTTATGAAGAATTCCATTTTTAAGGTTGAAGATCTGGTGTTGGTACAACAGGATATTGCAGTGATCAATCATGTCTCCTTTGAATTATACAGTGGGGAGGTCCTGGGGATCCTGGGACTGAGCGACAGTGGAATTCTGGCATTGATGGATGTGCTGACGGGGAATCAGAGAGTCAGAGGCGGAACTGTCTATTACGGCGGTCAGAAAATGGAATACCGCAGTGTCAGGGAAGCCAGAAGCTGCGGAATCTATGGAATTACGCAGCAGACCTCGCTGATTCCCCGTCTTTCAATCTTGGATAACCTCACGGTGATCGGTTCTGATGCGTGGAAGAATTTTTTGATCCGCAGGAAAAAATTAAGCGAGCACATCAAGCAGATCATTGAGCAATACGGAGGAAATGTGGACCTGCAGAAAAAGGTTTATGAACTGACCGGATTCGAGCGACAGATCATTGAGATATATAAAGCCATTGAAAATAACGTGAAGATCCTGTGTGTCTACGGTCTGGGGGAAAACTGTACCGCCGAAGAACTGGGAATCTTAAGAGACATCCTGGGGAAAATGGAAGAGAACGGGATCGGTATCATTTTTATTCATTATAACAGTGAGAAAATACAAAAATTCTGCGACCGGATCCTGATCATGCGGCACGGATTCCTGGCGGATGAAGTAGAGACTGCGGAGACATCAGAACAAGACCTCTTCCGGAGACTGTCTGCGGAACGGGGAAGAAAAAGCGCGGAGCGGAAATCCCCCGGGAAGGATGGTTATATATGCGGATATTATGACAAAAAGGAACTGAAACTCCGAAGAGGCGAAGTGACTGCGCTGATCGTGACAGATTTTTCTCCCGAAAAATTCTGCGTCCCGGAAGGAGGTCTGCAGATTGCCAGCTATGAGAGAGAATTCTGGAAAAAAGCCATTTTTGATAATTTTACCCTGGAAGAAAATATTCTTCTGAAATCCTACCGGTATCATCAGAAGTTCGGAGCGCTGATCGACCGGAGAATGTTGCATTTTCTGCTGTGGGAGACCTGCGAGCGATACGGCTTTGATTACGAAGAACTGAAGAAGTATCCCAGGGACGCTTCGCCTAAAAAGTTGAAGGAGATCGTGATGTTCGGATGGCTCATCGATACCCCGGATATTCTGATGCTGGAGGAACCATTCTATGCGGCGGATGAGGAAATCATTGCCTGTCTGTATAAATATGTGGATATTCTGAGAGAAAAGGGGACAAGTATTGTCTGCGGCGGGGATAACTGGCAGGAACTGCGTAAAATCGCCGACAGAGTAATTAATTTATAAAAAAAGTGGCTGTGTCTCTGCAAGTGTGGTAAAATAAACTTTGTATAAGCACTTTTAACACAAAGAGATAAGAGGAATAGAAAATGGATAAAATCGCAGTATTGATTCCCTGCTACAATGAAGAGAAGACCATTGCCAAGGTAGTATCCGACGTGAAGAGGTTCCTGCCGGAGGCAGTGACGTATGTATATGACAATAACTCCACGGATCGCACGGTGGAACTGGCTACGCAGGCTGGGGCGATCGTACGTTATGAATATGCCCAGGGTAAGGGAAATGTGATCCGCAGAATGTTCCGGGAGATTGATGCGGAATGTTATCTGATGATCGACGGCGACGATACGTACCCCTTAGATTGTGCTGCGGAGATGGTGGAGAGGGTGCTGAAGCACCAGGCGGATATGGTAGTGGGAGACCGGTTATCCTCCACTTATTTCACGGAGAATAAGCGCCCGTTCCATAACTTTGGCAACAGCCTGATGCGTGCGGGGATCAACAGCCTGTTCCATGCCAATATCAAGGATATCATGACCGGATACCGGGCATTCAGCTATGAATTCGTGAAGACTTTCCCGGTATTCTCCAAAGGATTTGAGATTGAGACGGAGATGACTATTCATGCGGTGAACTATAACATGCAGGTGGAGAACGTGGTGGTGGAATACCGCGACCGTCCGGAGGGCAGTGAATCCAAGCTGAACACATACAGTGATGGCTTCCGCGTCATCCGCAAGATGCTGCAGTTGTATAAAAATTATAAACCCATGCACTTCTTCGGGATGCTGGCATTGTTGCTGACGGTAATCTCTGTGATTTTATTCGTACCGGTATTTCTGGAGTATCTCAGTACCGGACTGGTGCCCAGATTCCCGACGCTGATCGCCTGCGGATTTATTTTGTTAGCGGGGATCCAGTCATTTTTCTCCGGCATGATGCTGGAAGTTATGGCAGCCAAGGACCGGAAGGATTTCGAGTACCGTCTGAACCGTGTACATGGGGAACATCAGGAACGTAAAGGATTGTAATATGCGGGAGACGAGAATACTTCCCAGACGTAAAGGGTATCTGTTGCTTTGCGTTCTGGGATGTCTGTTTGTATTTTTTGTAAAAACAGAAAAAGATCTGGCAGCAAACGGGAACGTTCTGTGGACCGCCGGATATGTGGGAAGCACTTTGGCATGGTCGGTGATCCTGGGATGCGCGCTTGGAATGGTGGGGACCCGGGTAGTCTATCATATAGCAGAGAATACTGCTGCAAGGCAGAATAGTCAGACGCAGAGCCAGGATAACATTGATGGCGCTGACGGCCGCCAGAAGGCAATAGGTTACAAAAGATTTGCCGCATGGATACAGAACCGCGCCGGCGGACAGGTGCTTCTGGGAAGCCTGCTGTTACTGTTACTTGCGTGGCTTCCGGTATATCTGGCATATTATCCGGGGATCTGTGCCTATGATGCGCCGGTGCAGACCGGTCAGATCATGGAGCATTACTATTTTGATCATCATCCCATCGTGCATACTCTGCTTTTACAGGGAATGCTGTGGCTGGGTTCCCATATCTTAGGCAGTGTGAATGCGGGCATGGCATGTTATACGGCTGCGCAGATGTTGCTGCTTGCAGGCAGCATGGCATATGGTATGTGGGTATTACACAGAAGAAAAGCCCCGGTGGCTGCTCAGTTGTCTGTGCTCTTACTTGGAATGTTTTTTCCGTTTCACTGGTACATGAGTGTCAGTATGACCAAGGATACTGTGTTCAGCGCATTTTTGTTATTACAGCTGGTGAGCCTGACGGATCTTCTTATGGAGGACCGCAGGAGTATCCGTCCCGGGATCCGGGATCTGTTGTTTGGAATCGGAACCGTAGGAATGATTCTGTTTCGGAATAACGGGAAATATGCTATGATCGTATTGTTGGCTTTTTTATTCCTGATGTTCTGTTTTGGAAAAAGGGCGAGGAAGCTCTGGGGGAGGCTGTTCGCAGTGAGTGCGGTGGCTTTCGGCGTAGGGCTTTTTGTGCTGTCTGCGGTATTTCATATCACCCATGCGGAGCAGGGAGACAGACGGGAGATGCTAAGCATGCCGATCCAGCAGATGTCGCGGTGCATGATTTATCACGGTGGGGTGAGAGTCCTCCCGGAGGATGACGGCACCATGACAGAGCAGGATAAGGCGCTGATCCATGATTTCATCCTGGATGAAGCGTATAGAGACTATGATCCGGGGATCGCGGATCCGGTAAAGCGCCATACCAACACGTATGTAGTGAGATATCGTTCCGGGGAGTTTATAAAGACCTATCTGCATCTGCTGAGTTCCTATCCGGGAGACATGATCAATGCCGCGCTGGCGGTGGATGCCGGATTTTTATCACCGTTCGATACGACCCATGCCACAGTGAACCAGACGGGAGAAAAGGAAGGACTGGGTTATGTGCAGACCCGGTGGGACGAGGGTGTGTTAAACGAAAGAGGCATCTATAAAGACAGTAAATTCCCGTGGCTGTATGAACGGCTGGAGAAATGGGCGGAGAATAACGGGTATCTGCGGATACCTTTGCTGAAATATATTTTCGTGCCGGGAAGTTATCTGTGGCTGTATCTGGGACTGGCAGCAGTACTGTTCATTACAGACAGGAAGCGATTCTGTCTGCCGCTTGTCATCGTGGGAGGCTACTACGGCACGATGCTGCTGGGACCTACGGTGCAGATGCGTTATGTCTACCCGGTGATGCTGGCGCTGCCGTATCTGCTGGCGCTGTTATGGAAGATATCGAATAGTGTAACAGCGCAAGTTGCGCCGGAATGCATAGAAAAAGCACAGATAGAAAAAACATAGATAGAAAAAGCATAGATAGAAAAAGCATAGATAGATAAAGCATAGATAGAAAAAGCATAAATAGATAAAACATAGATAGATAAAACATAGATCAAGAAAACAAGGACAATATAGGAAAATCAAATGGACAAGCTGATCATAGGAGCGGGGCTGTATGGACTGTATGCCGCGCTGTATTGTGCAAAAAAAGGGCAGCAGGTAGAAGTGCTGGAGATCGAGCAGGCACCTTTTACCAGAGCCACATATATTAATCAGGCGAGAGTGCACATGGGATATCACTATCCCCGTTCTCTGTCTACCGCTATGAAGTCGGCAGGATATTTCAAGCGTTTTGTGGAGGATTACTCCTTCTGTATTCATACGTCATTTGAGCAGATATATGCTACTTCCGCCCATTTTTCCTGGACGGATGCGGCGGAATTTTTGAAATTCTGTAAGGACGGCGGGATCCCCTGCAAGGCACTTCCGGTGGAGGAATATTTTCAACCGGGGCTGTGTGACGGTGCTTTTCTCACGGAGGAATACACCTATGATGCCCATATCCTGCGGGATTATTTTCTGGAAGAGATCGCAAAATATCCCGGTGTGAAGCTGCATTTTGGCAGAGAGATCACGAAGATCGTAAAGCTTACGGACTGTTATGAGGTGACCGCACTGCATGAGGGGCAGCGGGAAGTCTATCGGGCGCCCTTTGTGCTGAATGCCACCTATGCTTCTGTGAACCAGGTACTGGAAAAGGTGGAAGGCGTGACGACGGAACCCTTCGGACTGAAGTATGAATTGTGTGAGATCATTCTCTGCAAGGCAAGCGAGAAGATCCATAATATCGGATTCACGGTGATGGACGGTCCCTTTTTCTCTATCATGCCCTTTGGCAGGACGGGATATCATTCCCTGACTTCGGTGACCTTTACACCCCATAAGACCAGCTACGACACCACACCCAAGTTCCCCTGCGTGGGACAGGATGGGAATATCTGTCGGAATGGGTGGCTGGGTAACTGCAATGACTGTCCGGGCAGACCGGAGAGCGCCTGGGAATATATGTCCACGCTGGCGAGAAAATATCTGCGGGAAGAGTACGGTTTTGGCTATGAGAAGTCCCTGTTCTCCATGAAGCCGATCCTGAAGGCTTCGGAGATCGACGATTCGAGACCTACCGTGATCCGGGCGGTTTCCACAGAACCCACATTGATCAGTGTACTGTCGGGTAAGATCAATACGGTATACGATCTGGATCCATTTTTGGAGTAGACACAGAGAAAGGCTATGGAGAAGAAAGTAATGCAAAATCAAGCAATGCTGAATAAAGAAAAAAATTTTGTGTCCTGTGTGCTCTATCTGCACAATGACGGCGCAGGCATCCGGGATTTCCTGAAAACAGTCTGCGGTACCATGGAAGAAAATTTTGAAAAATATGAGATCGTCTGTGTCAATGACTGCTGCATGGACAATACCGTAGAAGAGATCCATAATTTCCTGGAAGAGAGCGGCACCCGCCATGTGGTCAGCATGATCAATTTAAGCTTTTATCAGGGCGTGGAGATGGCGATGAATGCCGGAAGAGATCTGGCAGTGGGAGATTTCCTGTTTGAGTTCGATAAATGTCTGCCGGATTTTGAGCCGTCCCTGATCATGGAAGTATATCGCAGAGCCCTGGAGGGGTATGATGTGGTGGCAGCGGCACCGAAGCATGATGTGGCGTTTACCTCCCGGCTGTTCTATGCGGTATATAATCTGGGAAGCCGCAACACGCACAAGCTTCGCCAGGAGAGATTCCGTATCATCTCCCGCCGGGCGGTGAACCGTGTGAACCAGATGAACGCATACATCCCTTACCGTAAGGCAATGTACATGAATTGCGGACTGAAAGCGGACACATTGGTCTATGATAATAAAAGCTTAGCAAGCAGTGGCAGGAACAGAGAGGAACGCAGTACCCGCAGCAGCCTGGCACTGGATACGCTGATCATATTTACCAACGTACTGGAGAAATTCTCCATGTTAGTGAGTGTGATCCTGTTCTCTGTCATGGTGATCATGTTCGGTTGGATCGTGTATTCTATTTTCAGCACGGTACGCCCCGTAGAAGGCTGGATGAGTCTGATGACGCTGATCTCCTTTGGCTTTTTCATGATGTCTGTGATGCTGACACTGATCTTCAAATATCTGTCAGTGATCCTGAATATGAGCTTTAAGAGACAACGTTACGTAATAGAAGGAGTGGAAAAACTGACAAAATGATGTTTACGATTATTTTTCCGGTATTAAATGAGCGCCTGCGTTTAGAGAACGGTGTGACCCGCACGGTGGAATATCTGCACAAGATCGCTTTTGAAGATTATGAGATCATTATCGTGGATAACGGTTCCGAGGACGAGACACCGCAGATCGCAGAAGCGCTGCGTCAGAAATACGATAAAGTGCGATATGAGAGAATCGATGTCCGGGGGGTGGGCGCCGCATTCCGCAGAGGCGTGGAATTAAGCCATGGCGATGTGGTAGGCTACATGGATATTGACCTGTCTACCAATATCAAACACCTGGGAGAGGCCATTCATCTCTTCGAGACACAGGAGGAGATCCAGTATATTAACGGCAGCCGTTTCGCCAGAGAGTCCGATACGAAGGGCAGAAAATGGTATCGCAAGATCACTTCACAGGGACTGTTGATCTTATTAAAATTATTTCTGCGGATGAAGTCCACGGATGCCATCTGCGGTTTTACCTTTGTACGCCGGGAGACGGCGATATCCCTGATCCGGGGCTGCAGTCAGGACAATGGGTGGTTCTACATGATCGAATTCCTGCTCCGGGCGGAGAAGAGAGGCGTGAAGATCCTGGATTATCCCGTGGAGTGGCAGGAAGACTATAATACTACCGTTAAGGTATTCAAGACGATCTGCAATTATCTGGTGCAGATCGCAAGGTTATTCAACGAGTTTTATATTAAAAAACACATATAAGACAGCCACAGAGGGACGGAAAACGTAACAACGAAGGCTGAAGGGGCATGGATAGAAACGATCGGGAACGGAAGAAAGAAGGACGACAGAATGGCACATATTAAGAGAATCGATCTGACGAGAGATGTGGAGGCACATGCGGATGCATACAGAGAGGCAATCGAGAAGGTATGTAGGGAAACCGCATTTTCCGGCGGAAAATATGCGGACACCTTTGACAAGGAGTTCGCGGCATATGTGGGAAGTAAGTATGCTAGCGGTGTGAATAACGGAACCTCCGCACTTCATCTGGCAATGTTAGCCCTGGGTGTGGGTCCGGGAGATGAGGTCATCGTACCTGCCAATACCTACATTGCGACAGCGTGGGGCGTCAGCTACACCGGTGCAACACCGGTATTTGCGGATTGCACACCGGATACCTGGGAGATCAATCCTTCTGTGCTGGAAGCGAAGATCACGGATAAGACGAAGGGGATCATCGGGGTCCATCTCTATGGACAGCCTTTTGATTACGCAGGCGTCCGTAAAATTGCCGACCGTCACGGACTGTTCGTAGTGGAAGACTGCGCCCAGGCCCACGGTGCACAGTTTGAGGGCAGAAATGTGGGAACCTTGGGAGATCTGGCATGCTTCAGCTTTTATCCGGGGAAAAACCTGTATGCGTTCGGCGAAGGCGGCAGTGTGACCTGTGAGAAAGAAGAATACTATAAGCATATCGACCGCCTGAAAAATCAGGGCTGTGATGTGCGTTACTATCACGATGAGATCGGATATAATTACAGACTGGAGGGACTGCAGGGAGCAGTGCTGAGCGTCAGCTTAAAATATCTGCCGGAGTGGACGAAGAGACGTCAGGAGATCGGACACCGCTATATCCGGGAGATCACGAATCCGCTGATCACCATGCAGCACCATCCGGAGAATACTACACCGGTGTTCCATCTGTTTGTCATTACCGTTCCGGATCATGAGGACTTTATCCGCTATATGGCAGATCATGATGTGGAGTGTAACATGCATTATCCGGTGCCCTGTCATTTACAGAAGGCGTATGCGGACTTAGGATACCATCCCGGAGACTGTCCCAATGCGGAATACCTGGCAGGCCACTGCGTGACACTGCCCCTGTTCCCCGAGATGCGGGAAGAGGAGATACAGAGAGTCATTGCTCTGTGCAATGCTTACAGACAGTAAGGAGAGAACAATTGCAGACAGTAACATCAGTAAATAAGACATCGGAAAATAAGACATCGGAAGCAATTTCTGAGAAGTACCGGGATACGGAAGCCGGAATTTATCTGCGGCTCATGACCTATGAGGACACGGACCGGATCGTGGCATGGCGTAACAGCGATGCGGTGCGCAAAAATTTTATCTATCAGGCACTTTTCACCAGGCAGTCTCATGAGAACTGGATCCGGACCCATGTGGAGACCGGGGATGTGGTGCAGATGATCATCTGTGACCTGGAGGGAAATAAGCCGTTGGGATCTGTGTATATCCGGGATATCGACAGACAGCATAACAAGGCGGAATACGGAATCTTCATCGGAGAAGCGTCTGCCAGAGGCCGGGGAATCGGTACGGCGACGGCGAAGCTGATGTTAAGGTATTGTTTTGAGGAGGAAAAGCTGCACAGAGTCTACCTGCGGGCATTGTCGGATAACCTGCAGGCAATCCGCAGCTATGAAAAGGCAGGATTTGTCAGAGAAGGATTGTTAAGAGACGATGTGTGTATTGATGGTGTGTACCGGGATATTGTCTGGATGGCAGCCGTGAATCCGGCAGATTAAGAAGGAGTAAGCAATAAAAATGGACAGAATAAAAAAAGTAAGTTTTGTGATCCCCTGTTACCGCTCGGAGCATACACTGCCCCATGTGGTTAAGGAGATCCGGGAGACCATGCAGAAGCTGACGCAGTATACCTATGATATTTTCCTGGTAAATGATGCGTCACCGGACAATACCATGGGGACGATCCGGGAACTGTGTGAGAAATACGATAATATCAAAGGAATCGGCTTCGCCAGAAATTTTGGACAGCATGCGGCATTGATGGCGGGACTACGGCATTCCGACGGCGATTATGTAGTGTGCCTGGACGATGACGGACAGACTCCGGCAGATGAAGTGGATAAGCTTCTGGACAAATTGGAGGAAGGATATGACGCTGTGTATGCCAGCTATGAGCATAAGCAGCATTCCGCATTCCGGAACCTGGGAAGCAAAGTGAATGAGCTCATGACCCGCATGATGTTAAATAAGCCGGCAGACCTGTACATTTCCAGCTATTTTGCGGTGAAACGGTTCGTGGTGGAGGATATGATCCGCTATGAGAATTCCTACCCTTATGTCATCGGTCTGGTACTCCGCGCGACCAAAAACATTACCAATGTGCCGGTATGCCACAGAGAGCGGGAAGAGGGGAATTCCGGCTATACGCTGAAGAAGCTGCTTGGACTGTGGTTCAACGGATTTACGGCATTTTCCGTGAAACCGTTACGGATCGCCACATCTTTCGGCGTAGGCTTCGCAGGACTCGGTTTCCTCTATGGGATCTATACGATCATTAAGAGACTGGTGAATCCCAATGTCCCCATGGGATTCAGTGCGCTGATGGCGGCACTGGTATTTTTCGGCGGTATGATCATGATCATGCTGGGACTGATCGGGGAATATGTGGGACGTATCTATATCAGTATGAATAATTCTCCCCAGTATGTGATCCGCGAGAAGATCCATCTGGAGGAGTAGGGAGAAAAATATTTTTATGAAGAAAGAGCAATTTACGGACTGGTGGAAACAGGATAAAAGATACATGACCCTGCTGAAGGCGGTGCTGATGGCACTGCTTCCCGTGGTGTGCTGCCTGGTACGGACAGCGGCGGAAGGCAGGAGCATCGGGCAGGTATATCTGCCGGCATCGGAATGGAACGATGAACTGTTTTATTTTAAGCAGGTGGAAGGCATTGTAAATTACGGATTTCCGAGAGGTTTTTTCGGATTCAATGAAAGCCATGCACTGCAGCTTTCTTTTGCGGCATGGAGTCCGGTACTGGTATTCCCCTGGATTCTGTGGGGGCTGCTGTTTGGATGGAATCTGATGTCTCCGGTGATCTGCAATATTGTCCTGCTGACCATCACGATGTTTGTATTTGTATGGCTGGTGAAGCCCACCTGGAAGCAGCTGGGGATCCTGACCATTCTGTTTAGTCTGTACACATTGTTTACGCGATATATGCTGTCCGGCATGCCTGAGGTCATCTGCTTTTGTATGCTGATCCTGTTCTACGGACTGGCAATGTCGTATCTGAAGCGGGAGACAAAAGGTAAGCTGATCGCCATGTTTGTCGTTTCTGTATTACTGACGCTGATGCGTCCGTATATGCTGTTATTCCTGATGCTGGCATGCTTTTTCTGGATCCGTAAGAACAAATGCATCGGCTGGGTCGGGTCATTTGTTGTCGTGGCAGTGACGGGAATTACGTATGGGCTGATCAAGCATTACCTGGGAGCGGAATATTTTACCCCGCTGTTTTACACAGACTGGATCACAACTTTTTTCACTGAGGGAATTGGTGCCGGATTTAAGAATTTCTTCGGAACCCTGCACTGGAAGGGGCTGGAGTTTTATAGACACTGCATCGCCGGTGTGAAGACCGGACTGGCTTCCGGAGCCTTTTTTGACGGGTATCTGTTACTTTTGGCGATTCTGCTGGTACAGAGTATTCTGGATATCCGAGCACTGCGCCGCACACAATGGGCGGAACGGGGCGTAATGGAGCCGGCAGATGAGAAGAAAGCCCTGAAAAATCAGGTGATCATCGAAGTACATTTTGCCCTAAGCCTGATTGCCATGCTGTTTGCCCATCTGTTGATGTATAAAATGGTGGAAGGCAGTAAGCACTTCCTGACATTTATTGCAGCGGGAATTTTTATCATAAGTATGTTGCAGACCAGATATTATAAAAAAGCGGTGCTTTTGGGAGCGGCTTTCCTGTATCTGTACAGCTATAAGGCGGTGGAGCCTTATGATTATCAGGTTCCCTATGTGACGCAGGACAGGCAGGAGCAGGTGGACTACTGGCAGCAGATTTTCACGGAAAATCTGACGCTTAAGACCGAAAATGTACCGAATTACGACAATGTGATCATCTGGAACTTCGGAGATGAGACACCGGAGGGCAACCAGAATCTGAAGTGGCAGCTGTTATACAGTGCGCCGAAGGGCTTCGGTATCAGCTGTTGTGAGAGAGAATATATTCTGGAGCATCTGACAGAACTGCAGAGTAAATACATTGCCACTGTAAACGGCGGCGAGATTGATGAACTGTGTAGTGCCAAAGGTTATGAAGAGATTGGCAGAGATGCGGATATGGTGCTGTATTGCAGGTACTAATGACACTAATGGTGAGAGTGCATAGCATGGAACATAAGCAGGTATCAAAGTAGAGAAGAAAGGCATTAAGACCCCATGGAGACACGTGACAGGAAAGCACGCAATTTCATACAGACGAATTTCCGGACACTGCTGTGGCACGGACTGCCGGTGGCGGCACTGGTGATCTGGGGAGCTTTTTGCATCACCAATAACCTCTGGTATGATGAGGCATATTCTGCATCCATGGTGTCTCTTCCCTGGAAGCGGCTGATCTATATCACGGCGACGGATGATCATTCCCCGTTTTATTATGTATTGTTAAAGCTGTTCTACCATCTGTGCGGTGGTGGAACACATTTCTGGGCATTGAAGCTGATGTCTGTGCTTTTCATGCTGGGCTATATGCTGCTGGGCAAATATTATGTGGCAAAGCTGTTTGACCGGAAGATTTCGGTATGTTTTATGACATTTTCTCTACTGATGCCGATTTTCAGTGTACAGGCAGGTAATGTGCGTATGTATGCGGTGGCACTGTTTTTCCTGACACTGACCGGACTTTCCGCGTACGATATTTTCCGGGAAGCGACCGGGAAAAAGTGGATCATATTCTGCCTGGCGAGCATCTGTACCGTATATTGTCATACATTTGCACTGATTCAGACCTTTCTCTTCTACGGTTTGTTTTTGTTCACAATCCTGATCGGCCGTAAAAAAGAGCTGATCAGGGGATTTTTGATCTCCGGATTTACGGTGGCGATCGTGTTCTCCCCCTGGCTTGCAGTGACATGTAGACAGTTTGTATTGCGGATGCGTTATGATGACGGTTCCACCGCAGAACTGGCTACCTTGAATTCGGTGATGGATTACTGTAAGGAATGGTTCTCGGCGGTGGAGACACCCATTGGCATCGTGGTACTGCTTGGAATTGCATTGTGTCTGGTACTAAGCTACGGTGCGGTGGACTGGGTGAGACAACATGGGAATGCCGCTCCTGCCATCGGTGCAGCGACCTTTGCACTGACCGGAATTGTGGGAGGAGTGATCTCCGCTACGATCAACAACTGCTTTATGGGACGTTACGCGTTCCCGGGCATGGGATTTGTCATGCTGTGGTATGCGGTGGGATTTGCACAGCTTGTGGAGAATGCCGGGGAGAAGAGCAGAAAATGGTGGATTGCAGGAATCATGGGAACCGCCGGTCTGTGCTTTGTATTGCAGTATATTTCCGAGATCCGGCTGGAATATGATCAGGGACTTAAGACTTACGAGAATTTTATAGAGACCGAAGTTACGGAAAACGATGCGATCATCGGTCCCTATACCCATACGATTTTCCTGAATGTCTATCATCCGGATCTGCATTATTATCTGGTGGGATATAAATTATACAGTCTTCCGTTTGTCAACACGGAAGCCCTGATGGAGTACAGCCAGCTCGATTCCTACGAGAATGTCTGGTATATCTGCTTCAAAGGCAGCGAACCGGATCCGATGGAAGACGGCTATGATTATGAAGTGGAACTGGAATTCCATTATATGTATTATGATTTTGTGATATATCGCTTGGAGCCGAAAACAATAGAAGATGCCAGGGTCAAAAGGTCTAAGCCCACATGAGCTAGCTCATAAGTGGGTGAAAGACCTTATGAACCGCCCCGATATGAGCATAAAAGTGGGATGATAATCCCACGATATGCGAATAGAGGGTAGGATTGTGAGAGTGCGTAGCACGGAACAATCCGTAGGCATCAAAGTTGGGGGCTTTTGACTCCGACATCAATAGAATAGCGGCAATAAGATCAGGAACAGGGGCAGGCAGAAAAGGAATGGAGAAATACAGAGAACATAAAAAATCAGTAGTAGACTGGAGCAGATTTTTTCGTAAATTTTGGGAGAATCGATGCTTTATGGGGATACTGCTGCTTACAGCAGTATGCGCTTACGGCTATAAGGTAACCAATGTTACCATCGGTATCGATGACACTCCGTCGCTGTATTATTTTGAAGAAGGGCTGATCGCCATTGTAGGGCGGTGGGTATTGTTTCTGTTGAACAAGGTGATCTTCCTGGCGGAGTTTGTGCCTTTTGTGACGGATTTTATCGCGGTAGGCCTGCTGGTACTGGCGGCAATCGTCTGGACGGTGCTGTTTTATTCTGTGCTTGGAGAGAAGATTCCGGTGGTGGGATATGCGTTTTTTGCGGCAATCTTTGTGTCCAGTCCGCTGATCAGCGAAGTATTTACGTATTTTCTGCATAACGGGATCGCCATCGGCTATCTGTGCTGCGGACTCAGTCTGTGCTGCGTGCGGGAATGGCAGGGCAGTATACGGAAAATGCGAAAAGGCAGTGGAATCCGGGAGAAGTTTGAATGTCTGGCTGTGATGAGGCTTGTGGCGGCCGCGGTATTTTTATGGATCGCCATGGGCTGTTATGAATCCTTTATGATTCTGTGGCTTGCCGGACTAATGCTGTTGTTACTGACCGAAAGAATCGGGATGGGAGCGGAGCGTAAAGGGCAGACCGGGACGTGCGGAGTCTTCTGCACACTGGCAGGAGGAGTAATGTGCGCCCTGGCAGCAGTGATCCTCAGAAGTCTGATGATCGTTGTACTTACCAAAGCGTTTCATCTGGAATATTTACAGGGAGAAGCGGTGCAGCGTTCGGTGACGGAGATGTTGGGCTGGATGTTTCGGCCCGGAGCCTTCAGTGAGCTGGCAATGATCCTGAAGCGAACCTTTGTATTATACGGCGTGTTTGCCTATGCGTATCTGCCGATCCGCATTTTTGCCCTGGCGGCAGTCGTTATTACGGTGGTGGCGATGATCCGAGTGATCCGCGGCAGAGACCTGTGGGCACTTGTTCTTCTGCCGGCAGCGTATCTGGCAGCGTTTTCCTTATTATTTATTGAAGGAAAGGCAACGTTGTACCGCTCGGCGCAGTTTTTACCCATTTTCTGTGGCTATGGGGCACTGTTATTTGCCTATGGTATCTGGAGCCTTACGGGATGCATTGGACGGGGCATGCACCGTAAGATATGCCTGGGAGTGCGTGGTATTGCAGTGGCAGTGCTTGTGGTGACCACCTGGAACCAGTGCATGGATATGACAAAATGGTTCTATATTGACAGGCTGAAATACGAGGCAGCGGTGAGGACTGTGGACCAAATTGCCCTGGATCTGGAACGGGATTTTGACACTTCGAAGCCGGTGGTATTCACGGGCAATTATGAGATCCCTTACAGCATTATTCAGGATGCCTATGTGGGGTATGGAACAGAGACTTATGCAAAGATGAAACGGATCACGGACAGGATCGATCCGGATCTGTTAGATAAATACAACCGCGGTCCCAAGGGCGTATGGGTGGCACAGACCCCGGCGTTGTCTGTCATCGAATGGGGACGGTATGCTTTCGATAACGATGCGGAGCTGGTGAAGTTCTTCGCCATGCACGGACATACGATCGTTCCGTTATTAGACGGCAGTCTGTATGCGGAGGCGGAAGCGAAGTCTGTGGATCTTCCCAAGTATCCGGAGGATGGATATATTGTGGATCAGGGAGATTACATCATTGTACATTTCTAAAGCCGAAATCTTAAAATTTCATAAGATTTTTTACGGATCCGGAAAAGTGTGTTATAGTTACAATAAAAAATGATGCCAGGGTCAAAAGGTCTAAGCCCACATGAGCTTGCTCATAGGTGGGTGAAAGACCTTAGGACCCGCCCCGATATGAGCATAAAAGTGGGATGATAATCCCACGATATGCGAATATTGGGTAGGATTGTGGGAGTGCGTAGCACGGAGCAATCCGCAGGCATCAAAGTCGGGGGCTTTTGACCCCGACATCATAAAAAATAGAAGAGATTATAAGATTATAGATGAAAGACAGAATTTATATATGTCACACCTACTATCATGTATATGTGACCTTTTTGAAAGAACTGAAATTGCGTGCTGAGGCAGATCCTGCGAAGGAAGCGGGGGCTGCTACTTTAGTGTTGTCCAAAATGTCCAACAACTTCGAGAACCTGAAATCTCGCGTGGAGAGCACCGGATTGTTTGAAGAGGTACTGGAATTTGATGAGAAGCGGGAGGACTTTTTCCCGGAGCTTGCAAAATACCGTGAGGACACAGGCAGCTTTCTGGGGAATCTGAGGAACCGGATCCGGTTTACGAAGGAGTATGCCAGACTGGAAGCCCCTTACGTGCCGGTGAATCTTAGGGAATATAAGGATATCTATGTCTATTGTGATTCCGATCCCATCGGTTATTATCTGAATCAGAACCGGATCCGCTACCATGCGGTGGAGGATGGGCTGAACTGTCTGAAGAATTTTGATGCGGCGAGATATGACAACAGAGGCCATTTTAAGCTGAAAGCCTTTTTGTCCATGTATCTGAATCTGATCTTTGTGCAGAACGGGTACGGAAAATACTGTATGGATATGGAGGTAAATGATATCTCGGCAATTCATTATCCCTGTCCCAGATACATTGAACAGCCGAGGAAAGAACTGGTGGACCGCCTGACGGAGGCGGACAAGCAGCTGATCCTTCAGGCGTTTGTGAAAAATAAGGAAGAACTGGAGCGCCAGATTGCCGCTGGCAACAAGGTAGGGGATAAAATACTGATCCTTACGGATCCTCTGTGTACTTTGGATGTCAGAGAGAAGATATTCCGGGACGTTATCAAAATGTACGAAAAAGAGGGAAGTATTTTTATTAAGCCTCATCCCAGAGATGAACTGGATTACCGGAAATTGTTCCCGGAGTATCCGCAGTTCGATGCTACCGTGCCTATGGAAATGTTGAATTTCTTCCCGGGACTGAAGTTCAAAAAAGTAGTGGGAGTGCTGACGGAAGTGAAGGGGCTGCCCTTCGCAGAGGAAGCGGTGCGTCTGGGACCGGATTTCATGGATGCCTATGAAGATCCCCTGATCCACAGACAGAATGAACAGATCTGAGAAATGAAGAACCGGAGAACTGGAGAACTCTATGTTACAGATAATTAAGAAAATGAATGTCCTGCTGGACAAAAAACAGAAGAGAACCATGGTGGGGCTGATCATCCTCATGGTGATCAGTGCATTTTTACAGACCGCCGGTGTGGGTATGCTGGTGGAGGTCATGCAGATCGTCATTGATCCGGAGGCAGTACAGCACAGCCGGGTAGCGGAAGCCTGCTATGAGATCATGGGAGTGGAGAGTTATCGTACCTTTTCCATTATTGTCATGGTGCTTCTGATTCTGGTATTTGTGGTGAAGAATCTGTTTACTTATGTACAGCAGAAGCTGACATTGTCTTTTGTCTATACGAATCAGTTCCGCACTTCCGAACGTATGATGCGCAACTATCTGCGCCGCGGCTATGAATTTTATCTGAATGCGGATACTGCTGTGGTACAGCGCAGTATCACTTCAGATGTCAATAATATGTATGCCCTGATCCTGGCATTGTTACAGTTGTTATCCGACAGTGTGGTATCGCTGTTCGTCATCAGCTACTGCTTTATCTCCAGCGGAACCATGACGATTCTGATGGCAGTGGTATTGATTTCTCTCATGTGGCTGATCAAGAGAGTGTTGAAGCCTGTCATGTATAAGGCGGGTAAGGACAATCAGGACTATTACAGTGGTCTGTTCAAATGGATCTCTCAGACGGTACAGGGGATCAAGGAAGTGAAGATCTCCGGCAAGGAACAGTATTTCGTATCCGAGTACCGGAAATGCGGCAAGGGCTATGTAGATGCCGTACAGCGTTACAGCCTGTACAATCAGGTACCAAAGCTGTTGATCGAGACCGCATGTGTTGCCACTATGGTAGGATATATGATCTTCCTGGTAGCTACGGGCGTGCCTACGGAGAATATGCTGACGGTGTTCGGAACCCTGGCGGCAGCGGCACTGGTGCTGCTCCCCTGTGTGAACCGTATTAATAACCAGATCAATTCCATTGCTTATTTTGAGCCGTTCTTCATGGGAGTCAGCGATAATTTACAGGATGAGATCAACGGACAGAATACCGATATGTCCTTTGCTACCGACGAAGAGGAAAAGCTGGATGTAAAGGACAGCATTGAGATGAAGGATATTACGTATGCTTATCCCAACACAGAGCGTCTGATCTTTGACCACGCGGATCTGAAGATCCCGGTGGGGGCTTCGGTGGGTATCGTAGGTACTTCCGGCGCGGGCAAGAGCACCGTGGTGGATATATTGCTTGGTCTGTTAGAGCCCAGTACGGGTTACATCTATGCAGACGGTGTGGATGTGAAGGAGACCGGTAATTATCGGAAATGGTTGAAAAATATCGGCTACATCCCGCAGATGATCTTCATGCTGGATGACACCATCCGCAAAAATGTGGCGTTTGGCGTACCGGAGGATAAGATCGATGAGAACAGACTGTGGGAAGTATTGAAGGAAGCACAGCTGGATGAATTTATCAAGACGCTTCCGGAAGGCTTAGAGACCGGTATCGGCGAGAGAGGCATCCGTCTCTCCGGCGGACAGAGACAGCGTATCGGTATTGCCAGAGCACTGTATAATGATCCGGAGGTACTGATCTTAGATGAGGCAACTTCCGCACTGGATAACGATACGGAAGCAGCCATCATGGAATCCATCAACAGACTGCACGGCCGTAAGACACTGATCATTATCGCCCACAGATTACAGACCATAGAGAAATGTGACATTGTCTACCGGGTAGAAGACGGCAGAGCGAAAATCGAACGGGGAAGCTTATAAGCCTATGAGTAAAAAACTGAGCATCATTGTACCCGTCTACAATATGGCGGCGGAGGGAAAACTGAATTATTGTCTGGACAGCCTGGTGGGACAGACCATCCGGGGAATGTATGATTATGAGATCCTCTGCGTGGATGATGCTTCCACGGACGAATCCCTGGAGATCCTGTTAGATTATCAGAAACGTTATCCGGAACTGATCTGCGTGATCCCAAATGCGGTGAATCTGCGCCAGGGTGGTGCGAAGAATGTGGGACTAAAAAACGCAGAAGGCGAATGGATCGGCTTCATCGACAGTGACGACTGGGTATCTCCGGATTATTATGAGAAGCTTCTGAAAAAAGCGGAGGAGACCGGAGCGGATCTGGTGGGCTGCGATTACAGCCTGGTGGATCATCATACCTTTACCGTCGGCAAAGTCATTGTCAACAACACTCCGGAGCAGACCGGGGAACTGACGAAGGACCAGCACCGCAGCCTGTTCATGCGCCCGGGCAGTATGGTACTGAAGATTTATAAACACAGTGTGATCCGGGAGAATCATCTGGATTTCCCGGAACATATTTTTTACGAAGATAATTGTGCAGGCCCCTTATGGAGCCTGTACTTTCGACATTTTGAGAGAGTGGAGGAACCGTTGTATTACTATTACCAGCATGCGGTATCTACGGTGCATCATATCACGGAAGAAAAGTGCAGGGACCGTATGAAGGCGGCAGAGCTTTTATACACGGAATGTGAGAGAAGAGGGTTCCTTACGGAATATTTACAGGAGATCGAGTATCGTTATACGGAACTGTATTATGCCATTACTCTGTTCTCTTATATGGGAGGGGTAACACATCCTAAGCCGGCTTTTATCAGACAGCTCCGAAAGGGTGTGGAAGAACGTTTCCCTAAATTTGCACAGAATCCCTACTACCTGGAGCGCACAGGGGCACCGGAACAGAAGCTGATCCGGATGCAGAGCAGATCGGATCTTTTATTTTTTGTTTACTATCGTATGAAACAGTGGATCTGGAAGAAAAGAGGTAATTTATAATGCAGACAGCCGGTAAAGCAGTGGCGATCATAACCGCAAGGGGAGGGAGCAAACGGATCCCTCATAAAAATATCAAGGAATTCTGTGGAAAGCCGATCCTGGCTTATTCCATCGAAGCGGCGCTGGCTTCGGGAGTATTTGACCGGGTCATGGTATCCACCGATGATGAAGAGATCGCAGAAGTGGCGAGAAAATATGGAGCAGAAGTTCCTTTCATGCGCAGTGAGAAGACGGCAAATGATTATGCCACTACGAAGGATGTGCTGGAAGAAGTGCTGGCGGAGTATGAAAAACGTGGGGAACATTTTGATACCTTGTGTTGTATCTATCCCACCGCTCCTTTTATTACACCTGACAGGCTGGCGGAAGCAATGCGCCTGTTGGAAGAAAAAAAGGGGGACACCCTGCTGCCGGTAGTACGCTTCAGCTTTCCGCCCCAGCGCTGCGTGGTACAGGATGAAGATGGGTATCTTAAGTTCAAATGGCCCCAATATCGTAACAGCCGTTCCCAGGATCTGGAACCCTATTATCATGATGCGGGACAGTTCTACTGTCTGCGGGTGTCGTCTTTCCTGGCCCAACAGAATCTGATCATGGAGAAAACGGTACCCATGGAGCTTCCGGAGACAGAGGTGCAGGATATTGACAATGAAGAGGACTGGAAACTGGCAGAGATGAAATATCATATGCTGGGGAAGGCTTGAGGATATAAAGTATGGGAGAAAAGGATCATCTTAAGATCAAAATCGGAAACCGTCTGATCGGAAGCGGGGAACCGGCATATCTGATCGCGGAAATGTCGGCCAATCATGCGGGGAGTATCGAACGGGCGAAGGAGATCATCCATGCCGCCAAAGAAAGCGGCGCGGACTGTATCAAGATTCAGACATATACGCCGGATACCCTGACAATTGATTGCCACAACAAATATTTTCAGGTGAATAACGGTACCTGGGAGGGCGAGAATCTCTACAGCCTCTATGGTAAGGCATACACCCCTTGGGAGTGGCAGCCCCAGCTTAAGGCAGAGGCGGACAAGATAGGAATCGACTTTCTGTCCACTCCCTTTGACAATACCGCAGTGGATTTCCTGGAGGATATGGGGCTGGAATTCTACAAGATCGCTTCTTTTGAGATGATCGATCTGCCCTTGGTAGAGTATGTGGCATCGAAAGGAAAACCGATCATCATGTCCACCGGTATGGCTACCCTGGAGGAGATCCGGGAAGCTGTGGAGACGGTATATCACACCGGCAACAGACAGCTGGTGCTGTTAAAATGCTCCAGCGCTTATCCCGCAGATCCGGCACAGATGTATCTGAGGACGATTACCGACATGCAGAAACGTTTCGACCTGCCCATCGGTCTGTCGGATCATTCCATGGGTTCCATGAGCGCTGTGACGGCGGTGACCCTGGGGGCATCGGTTATTGAGAAGCATTTCTGCTTAAGCCGCGAGATCGAGAATCCGGATGCTTCGTTCTCCATGACACCGGAAGAATATAAGCAGATGGTGCAGGACATCCGTAATGTGGAGGCTGCTCTGGGCACACCGACCTACGGCGTGGAAAAACAGGAAGAGAGCAGCAGAGTGTTCCGCAGATCTATTTTTGCAGTAAAGGATATACCGGCAGGAGCAGAGCTTACGGAAGAAAATATCCGCATTATCCGTCCCGGTTACGGTATCAAGCCCAAATACTGGAAAGATGTCCTGGGGATGCGGACGGATCATGCCATGGAGAGAGGAACACCTCTTACCTTTGATGCCCTGGAGAAGGGCAGTATTCTGTTCTTGACCAATAATACGAATACAGACGGTCTGTACCGGTGGCTGAAGGAGCAGGGAGAACAGGTATACCGGGTGGAAAATAAAGTAACGGTCCAGATGATCGCACAGATGAAGCCTTCTCTGATGATCAGCTTCAATTACCGCCATATCATTCCACAGGAGGTGCTGGATCTGATGCCCGGCAGAGTCATCAATCTGCATACCTCGTATCTGCCTTATAACCGCGGCTCCAGTCCGAATTTTTTCAGTTTCCTGGAGGATACGCCCAAGGGTGTGACCATTCACCTTATGAGTGCGGGACTGGATGAAGGGGATATTTTATGCCAGCGGGAACTGCATTTTGATGAAGAAAAGGAAAACTTTGCATCCACCTATGAGGCACTGCTTCAGGAGATGGAGAAATTATTCCGGGAGAACTGGCAGCAGATCCGGGAAGGCAGCATCGTACCCGTGAAGCAGGCGGGAACTGCTACTTATCACAGGATGAAGGATCTGGATGCTATTCGGGAAAAGGTGGATTTTGACTGGAATATGAAGATTGCCGATTTTAAAAGAGCTTATGAAAAGGCAATGGGGAAGGACTAAAACAGCTGATGAAGGTATGGATCCGCGCAGACGGCAATGAACATATAGGAACCGGGCATGTGATGCGCTGCCTCGCCATTGCGGGGGCACTGGAGGCAGCAGGAGTACAGGTATGTTTTGTCATGGCAGATGACGCAGCTGCAAAGCTGGTAAAAAGCAGAGGCAAAAAGGTAAGGATCCTGCATACCCGGTATGACCGCATGGAGGAGGAACTGCCTGTATTGACAGCTGTCATGGAAGAAGAACATCCCGATATGCTGCTGATCGACAGCTATTATATCTCGGATGCTTATCTACAGCGGCTGACGGAGCAGGTATGGACAGCCTATATTGATGATAAAAGCTTCCACTCTTATCCGGTGAACATGATCATCAATTATAATATATACGGGGACAGAAGCCTGTATCATCCAGAGCCGGCTTACAGTCTCATGGGAGCAGCTTATGCGCCTCTCAGGACGGAATTTCGTAATGTGGAATATCATGTAAGAGAACAGGCAGAAGCAGTTCTTCTGACCACCGGAGGAAGTGACCGCTATGATCTGGCGGGACAGATCCTACGTGCAGTGCCGAAGGAGATACCTGTGGTATTTCATGTGGTCAGCGGAATCTTCAATCCGCATTATGATGAGCTGTGCCGTATGGCACTGGAGGATGATAGAATCCGGGTGCACCGTAATGTAAGTCGGATGTCGGAGCTGATGAGGGAATGCGATATCGCTATAACGGCAGGCGGTTCTACCATGTATGAGCTTTCTGCCATAGGAGTTCCCATGATCAGTTTCTCTTTTGTAGATAATCAGGAGAAGATCGTAGAGACCTTTTATCAAAAGAAAATCACCTGTTACGGAGGGAATTACCTGACAGAAGGTGATCTTATGCCGGGGCGGATCGTGGAACATATGACGGAGCTGATGCAAAGCAGAGAACTGCGGGAACATTACAGTAGTCTGGAACGTCATCTGGTAGATGGAAATGGTGCCAGCAGGATCGCGGAGGAACTTTGCCGGGTTTATGAAGAAGATAGAATTTAGCAGAGCAAAAATGATATATAGTACGATTGCAGTCGTGATTTTCGTGGTACTGCTGTTGCTGTTTTTCCCGGGAGATCGTGAGTATCAGAGGATTCCTTACGATGTGGTGTTCCTGGGAGACAGTGTCTATGGACTGTGCCGGGATGAGACTTCCATTGCCGCAAAATTACAGGACAAGACAGGCTTAAAATGTTACAATGGCGGTCTCGGCGGAACGGTGCTTGGCAGAGCGGACGAAGAGAGAAGACTGGGATATACCAAGGATTCCATCTCCGCGGCAGGATTGGTGAGATCTTTTGCAGTGAAGGATTTCGGTGTGCAGCGGACGGTTCATATCCGGGAATCGGCAACGGATTATTTTGAAGATACCCTGGGAGACCTGGGACAGATCGATTTTGATCAGGTGAAGATCCTGTTCATCGGGTCGGGACTGAATGACTATCACTCGGGCAATCCCATCGAATCCACGGCGGATCCGTATCATCCCTATGATGAATATACTTACTGCGGCGCCATCCGCAGTATTGTAAAAGAGCTGCGGGAAGCGTACCCGGACCTGCGCATCATTTTCATTACGCCACCTTACACCTGGTATACAATACCGGAGCTCACCTGTGAGGAATATGATCTGGGAGGCGGCGTGCTGGAGGATTATGTGAACGCGGAGATCGGGCTTTGTCAGGCTTTGGACGTGGAAGTGATTGATATTTATCATAACTATTATCCTCATGAGACCTGGGACGACCTGTATCTGTATACGGATGATGGGCTGCATCCCAACGAGGCAGGCAGAGAGAAGATCGCACAGACCATCGCGGAATACTTGGACAACTATTCAGAAGATGTTGGGGTCAAAAGCCCCCGACTTTGATGCCTACGGATTGCTCCGTGCTACGCACTCCCACAATCCTACCCAATATTCGCATATCGTGGGATTATCATCCCACTTTTATGCTCATATCGGGGCGGGTCCTAAGGTCTTTCACCCACCTATGAGCAAGCTCATGTGGGCTTAGACCTTTTGACCCTGGCATCTTCAGAATAGTTGAATTAAGGAGAATAGAACATGAAAACACCCTGGGAATTTTTGCAATATAGCAGGAATAAGATCAAAAATACTTGGAAAATTGCATTTGTATCGGCATTCGTCATCGGTCTGCTGATCCATCTTCCCGTGATGTTGTCGGATATTCCGAATCATGACGGACTGAGCAGCATGTATTTTGATCAGAATATGATCACGTCCGGACGTTGGTTTTTAACGGTGGCATGTGGATTTTCCTCTTATTTTACGATCCCGTGGGTCATCGGTCTGATCGGCATGCTGTGGCTTTCACTTTCATCGGTGGTGTTAACAGAGACCATGGAGCTTGAGGATCCGCTGACCATTATCGGTGTCAGCGGACTGCTGGTATCTTTTCCGGCACTGGCGTCTACTTTTGCCTATGTATTTACCATGGACGGTTATATGATGGCACTGTTTCTGGCGGTGCTTTCGGTGCTTTTTACCCAAAAATATAAAAAAGGCTGGATCATGGGAGGCGTATGCCTTGCCTTCAGTATGGGAATCTACCAGGCGTATCTGCCGTTTGCCATTTTGCTGTGCGTATATGTGATCCTGCTCTTTTTTATGGAGGAGCACGGTGTGAAGGAAAAGGTACAATATGCATTGCGGTATCTCGGCATGGGAATTGCCGGAGCGGTATTGTATTATGTGATTCTGCAGATTTTGTTAAAACTGCAGGGCAAGGTACTGGATACCTATCAGGGCATCAATTCCATGGAACAGGGAGGTTCCGGTCAGGGATTGCTCACCACCTTAAAAGGAATGTATTATGATTTCCTGGCATTTACGCTGCATGGTGATGTGCTGGTGAACAATATTTTCTCCTTCGCAGCATGCGCAGTACTCCTGCTCTCGGTGGTATTTTTACTGGTGAGAAGGATGTTTCAAAGAAAATGGTGGAAGAATCCGGCATTTTTCGTTATAATAATTCTGTTGGCGGTGGGACTGCCGCTGTTAACAAATGTGATTTTGATCATTTCCCCGAATCTGACCTATCATCTTCTCATGCGATATCAGTGGGTATTATATCTGATCCTTATGCTTGGTTTTACGGACAGATATGCGGGTGAGAATGGAAAAGCGGACATCGGTATCCGTTGGGCGGCACTGCTTGCTGCCTGGATCCTGGTGTTCAATTACGGAGTATCGGACAACATCGGGTACTCGAATCTGGAGAAAAAATATGAGAAGACCTATGCGTACTGTGTCCGTCTGTTAGACCGGATCGAACAGACCCCCGGCTATTATCATGGGATTCCTGTGGCAGTGGTGGGCGTTATCGGTTATGATGAATTCCCCACGACGGATATTACGGGAAAAGTCACGGACGGCATGATCGGGTTAAATGGTGATTATCTGATCTATAAGGGAGCGGATTACCAGGCGTTTATGAAGAATTATCTCGGCGCTACCCTGAACTTTTTAGATCCGGATACTGTTGGCGAGATCTATATGACACAGGAATACATTGACATGGATACTTTCCCGGGGGCGAACTCCACGAAAGTAGTGGACGGCATCCTCTATGTCAAGACAGAGAACTGCGGAAGGGATTAAGTATGGCTTTATTATCAATTGTCTTACCGGCATACAATGAGGAACAGAATATTGCAAATACGGCAAAAGTGCTTGGAGACCTGCTGGATGCGAACGGAATCGATTACGAGCTGGTATTTATCAGTGACGGATCGAAGGACGGAACCTTTGAACGGATACAGGAATGTGCCGCACAGAATCCGAGAGTGCGGGGAGCGGAATTTTCCCGGAACTTCGGAAAAGAAGCCGGTATTTTCGCCGGACTGGAACTGACCACGGGAGACGCCGTGATCGTGATGGATTGTGACTTACAGCATCCCCCTGAGGTGATCCCCTTAATGTGGGAGAAATGGCAGCAGGGAGCAGAAATCGTGGAGGGCATCAAGTCCGACAGAGGACGGGAGAGCCTGGGATATAAGCTGTCCGCTGGACTTTTCTATAAGATCATGAGTAAACTGATCAAGATGGACATGAATGCTTCTTCGGATTTTAAGCTTTTGGACCGGAAAGTGGTACAGGTGCTTTTGGAGCTGCCGGAGAGAAATACTTTCTTCCGGGCATTGACCTTCTGGGCTGGATTTAAGACCGAGACCGTGGAATACGAAGTGCAGGAGCGCAAATACGGACAGAGCAAGTGGTCCTTCTGGAGCCTGATGAAGTATGCGATCACGAATGCTACTTCTTTCAGTACATTACCCCTGCAGCTGGTGACGATCATGGGAATGATATCCATATTTTTCAGTGTGATCCTGGCGATCCAGACGCTGGTGCGTTACCTGATGGGTACAGCCGTGGAAGGATTTACCACGGTGATCCTGCTGATCCTGATCATTGGCGGATTCCTGATGCTGAGCCTGGGGATCATCGGACATTATATTGCAAGAATCTATGAAGAAGTCAAGGGCAGACCGAAATATATCATCAGTCATGTGACGGCAAATGTGCCGCAGACAGCAGTAGGAAGCTGGAAGAGAGAGCACAGAGCAGATCAGAATATATAAAAATACAGCTGGAACAGCGGAAAAGAGGATGTATTATGGTAGATATCAAGTTTAATGTACCGCCTTATGTGGATAAAGCAGCGGATTATATTCAGGAATGTGTAAAAAATCAGAAGATCTGCGGTGACGGTGAATATACGAAAAAATGTAATGCGTGGATCGAGGAGAGAACGGGAACCGGCAAATGTCTGTTAACCACTTCCTGCACCCATGCAACAGAGCTGGCGGCACTTCTGTGTGATATCAAGCCCGGGGATGAAGTGATCATGCCCTCTTATACTTTTGTATCCACAGCGGATGCTTTCGTACTCCGTGGTGCGGTACCGGTGTTCGTGGATATCCGCCCGGATACCATGAACATTGATGAGACACTGATCGAGGATGCCATTACGGAGAAGACGAAAGCGATCGTGCCGGTACATTATGCCGGCGTGGCATGCGAGATGGACACGATCATGGACATTGCAAGACGTCACAATCTGAAAGTGGTAGAGGATGCAGCCCAGGGAATCATGTCCACCTATAAGGGAAAAGCACTGGGAACCATCGGTGATTTCGGCGCTTACAGTTTCCATGAGACGAAGAATTACAGCATGGGAGAGGGCGGTGCCCTGCTGATCCGTGATCAAAAGGATGTGGAAGAAGCAGAGATCATCCGTGAAAAAGGAACCAACCGCAGCAAATTCTTCCGCGGTCAGATCGATAAATATACCTGGGTGAATTACGGATCCTCCTATTTGCCCAGTGATATGAACGCAGCTTATCTCTATGCACAATTAGAGATCGCCGATGAGATCAACGAAGCCAGACTTGCCTGCTGGAACCGTTATTATGAGCAGCTGCTGCCGTTAAAGGAAGCAGGGAAGATCGATCTGCCTGTTGTACCGGAAGGCTGTGTACACAATGCCCATATGTTCTATATCAAGGCGAGAGATCTGGAGCAGAGGACCAGATTCATCAGCTATATGAAGGAGAACGGGGTACTTACGGTATTCCATTACATTCCGTTACACACGGCACCTGCAGGACTGAAGTTCGGACGTTTCCACGGAGAAGACCGCTATACGACGAAGGAGAGCGAACGTCTGGCAAGGCTTCCCATGTACTATGGACTGACACTGGATCAGGTGGATTTCATCTGTGGACTGATTAAAAACTTTTTTGAATTAGAGGAGCAGTAAGATGCAGAAAGCATGCAGAGCGCTTGCGGAGACTGCAGGCAGATTTCTGTTCATAGGCATCTCAGTACAGATTGTACTGGGAATCTGTTGGATGATCAGATCCTTTGGCATCTTCCCGGAATTTGGGGACAGCTATCTGTGGCTTGCGGCCGCAGGGACGTTTGTGTGTGATGACTACATGGGGATCGGATACCCTCTTTTTCTGATGCTTGCAAAAGGGATAGAAGCTGTAAGCTCTATCCCTTATACTTTTTTTGTTTACACGGTACAGATTTTGTTTGCATTTTACAGCGGTGTGGTATTTTTACGTTCCTTTGGCGGTACAGCGAAAAAATGGTTCCCGGTCTGGGGAAGCCTTGGACTTTTGACATATCCGTTTGCCATGCAGTGCCATCTGGCAGTGCTGCCGAATTCTGTGGGATATTCCTGTCTCTTAATGGAACTGGCAGTACTGATCAGATTTTTGCGTGAGGATAAAGCGGAGGAAAAATTACCGCTGAAAAGGTTGTTCGTTGCAGGAATCTGGTGGGCGCTCAGTACGTTGTTCGTAGTGGAAAACAGGTATCTTGGACTGGTACCGCTTGTGGTGGTGTGGATCCTGCACCTGATCCATATCCGGCAGCTCGGAAAACAGAGAGTGGGAAGAGAGTTATTGCTGCTTGCGGCAATGGCAGGCATTTTGTTCACAGTGGTGCCGTTATGGCAGACCGCGGGCAGCTACGGCAGAGCGGAGAATACATTCAGTGCTGCAATGATGCGCAGATTTACCTGGACACATATGAGGGAAGAAGAGGAATATGACGCATATCCGGAGGAACTGCGGGAACAGATGACCTGGAAGGAATTTAAAGCAGCCGGGTATTATGCCGGAACCATGGACTCTGAGATACAGAAAAACATAGAGGATGCGTTGGGCAGCGAGGATGCGCAGAAGCTGTTCCGGAAGTATGCCGTATACGGATTAAAGACATATCCCTCCGACAATATACACCAGATCGTCTGGGACATGGCAGGGTATGTGATGCCACCGGTGCTTTTGCAGCTGTTTTTGGATGGAAGAGGATATGATACCTTTTCCGGCAGAAATGTAGACATTATGATGACAGGAGACCTGAAGCTGACAAATGTCCTGTTAAAATACAGCAGCTGGTGGTTCCTTGTGGGAATTATTGCGACTGCTCTTGTGGTGATATGCCGGGGATCTTATAAAAAAGATGGAAAACGGAGCTTTTTGGAGATATTTCTTTTATGCGCAGTAACGGCACTTTGTATGGTCTTATGGTATACCATGCAGGATGCGGGATGCTGGGATTATAAGAACGGACTGCTTCCCGGAATGTTGTGGCTTGTGGGAATGATCTTAAGTGTCGGAAAGGAGGAACCATGACAGAACGCAGAAGGGCGCAGATCTGGTTTTTTCTGGGAATACTTGCAGTGCTGGTAATGGGGATTCCGTATATCCTTTTGGGACAGGATGCCATCTTCGTCTATCATGATCAGCTGGATGGAGAGGTGATCGCATATCTTCTGAAGGCAAGACACCTCTGGGATGGCAGCGGTATTCTGCCGGAATTTATGAACGGTGCGGCGAAGACGGCACTGACCCTGCCGGCACCGGCGTGCGTTCTGTTGTACCGGTGGCTGCCTGCGTGGGCGGCACTTGCCTGCATGCAGGTGATCGGAAGCCTGACAGGCTATGTGGGAATGTTCTTACTGATCCGGTATGTGGCAAGAAGCGAGGAAAGACTGTCTCACAGACAGGGAATGATGGCTTTCGTTGCCATGGCGGTGGGATGCCTGTATGCGTATCTTCCGTTTTTGCCGGTATATGGCTTGTCACAGTATGGACTGCCGCTGTTATTATACTGCGTGCTCCGGCTGGGAGAAGCGGACGGTAACAGAAAGATCTATATTGCAGCCTGGTTGTATGTGATTTTTTTCGGAGTAAATTCATCACTGGTGCTTGCTGGATTTGCCGTGCTGGGGATCTGGGCGTTGTGGGAAGTGATTACCCTTCTATGCAGACGGTTTCGGACAGGGCAGGGAATTGGCTGGCTGCTTCTTTTGGCGGTGTATTTATTGGAAAACGGGGCACTTTTACAGGAAATTTTCGGTGGCGTGGGAGCAGTTTCCCATAAAGCGGAATATAGCTTAGCCCCGGTAGCTTTTTGGGGACAGCTGTGGACGAATCTTTTGCAGGGAGGACAGCACAGCGCTGATTATCACCGGTGGATCTTAGTTCTGGCAGTATGCTTTGTGATAGTGACAGGGATCCGCATGGGACTATCTGCCGGGGATAAAAAATCCGTAACCGGACTGGAAAAAGCACTGTTTTTATCCTGCGGCGGCATTTTATTGTTTGCACTCGCGGCGGCTGTCTGGGACAGCAACATAGGGGTGGGTATCCGCTCGGGGCTTGGAGCGTTGAAGGGCTTCCAGGCGAACCGAGTGCTGTGGCTGAGCCCCTGTCTGTGGTATTTTGCCCTTGGCTGCTGTCTGCTGATGGTAGTGGAAGAGCTTCCCGGCAAGCAGGAGACGGCAAAAAGCGTAAGAAAATGGCTGGCAGCAGGAGAAATGCTACTGGCTGGGGGGGGGACACTTCTTTAGGGAGGGGGGGGGGAAGCGGTGC
>OAVB01000178.1_pt1 | contig 62854 bp, 47 predicted proteins | sample 1516871 | NCBI WGS metagenome assembly OAVB01 (sample SAMEA2580069, study PRJEB22360) | human gut metagenome | biome: human gut; feature: human-associated habitat; material: faeces | place: Denmark | collected 2008/2010 | reverse complement strand
GTATGCCAAGGACCCGGCGGAGGCTGTCAAGTTCTTGACGTGGTATAGCACGACTAATTCAGACTCCGCTACCGCCCGCTGGAAGCAATTGGGTGAGTATTTGCTGGTAAAATACATCGATGGAAACGTGAAGAAAGAGGTGAACGGACAGTTCAAGCGTAATCCGTACGGCCAGCCTGCGTCTCCCGATTTTCCCGGATATGACGAGGACTATTACCGTAGCATCGTGAAGAGTGCCGGCGATCGACTGAAAGTAAAATAAATACCAATAATAATCTAATGTTGAACTAAACGAAAGAAAGCGTATGAAAAAGTTTGTAATGATGCTGATGTTAGCAGTCTTTAGTCTGGGAGCTTATGCGCAGACGCAGCAAGGACAATCTGCCGTGGGATTTAACATCGGTTATGGATTCGATTCGAAGAATGCCACGTTAGGAGTTGATTACCGCTATTGTATCACGGATGCGGTACGTTTGAGCCCCTCTCTTACTTATTTCGTAAAGAATGATAATCACAGCACTTGGGCGATCGACTTGAATGCTCATTATGTAGTGAAGTTAAGTGAGATGTTCGGTTTTTATCCATTAGCGGGGCTTAGTCTGTCCTTTTGGAATTGGGATGCGGGCCATGGCCTTTCTCATAACGAGACTCGTCTGGGAGCCAATATCGGTTTAGGCGGTGAGGTTTATGCTACCGACAATCTTTCGATAGGATTGGAGGTGAAGTATAATATCATCAAGGATTTCGATCAGGCCATGCTGGGTGTTCGCGTAGGATATAGTTTCTGATCCCAATATAGTCACAGCCCCACGACAGTACTGCCGTGGGGTTACACCAGTACTGCTTCCGGCTCTCGCCGATACTGGTGTAGCCCATTGACGGTACAGGCGTTTCCTTTATTCCTTCACCGGCTCCTACACACACGCACGCATACGCGTATTATTAATGTACGCATACATGTGTGTGGGTGTGTGTAAAGGGGTAGGTGAAGGAATGAAGGAAATAATCATTTCCTTTTTCTCGATTGCTTACCATCTCAAATAATCCTCGAACGTGACTTTCTCGAAATTGGGGATTACCTCATATACTTTATCTCTTAAAGATTCCGCCGGATTCGTCGTACTTAACCCGATGACACGCATCCCTGCGTCCTTCCCGGACTGTATGCCGTTGAAAGAATCCTCGAATACGATACAATCCTCGGGAGATACGTTCAAGTCTTTCGCCGCCAATAGATAACACATCGGATCGGGCTTACCTTGCGTGATGCGGTCGGCGGTCACTAGGGTATCGAATAGATTGTCCAGATGTAGAAGCCTGAAAGCCCGTTTCACCTTCGCGTTATCCGAGCTGGTAACCAAGCCTATCTGTACGCCGTGCTCCTTCAGCATACGGATGAACTCGATGGAGCCGGGCATGGGAGGCAAGGGCATCGTCTTCTCATACTCTGTAGATTCTTTGGTCACCATTTGGCGGAACTCCTCCGTATATCCGGAAAAATACTTCTCCAGAATATACGGTAGGGTCGTACCCTTTATAATATCAGCGAAATTATCGATACCTAAGCCATAACGTTTAGCGGCATCGTTCCAGAATAAATCGTAAATAGGTTCCGTATCTACTACTACGCCGTCAAAATCGAACAAGGCGGTCTTTAGTTGTTTCATATAAATAATCATTTAATATTTATATCGCGAAGATACGTCTATTTTTTATGAAATCAATTATCTTTGTGGACGCACACATTGCTTGATTATATACATTAAAAATAAATAAGACATGAAGACACTAGTAATTTGTACCGCCATGAGCGCTATGATCCTTTGCGCCTGCGGTGGAAAAAACACGCAAAGTACGGAAGAGACAGCTAAGGTAGTACCGATGGCCGTAATTACACCGGCGATCAATCAATTGACCGACCAAGAGAAAGCCGAGGGTTGGGCGCTCCTTTTTGACGGTAAGACAACGAAAGGCTGGCGTGGAGCGCACAAAGACGCTTTCCCGGATCACGGATGGATGGTGAAAGATGGCGAATTGATCGTGCAGAAATCCGACGGTAGCGAGTCTACGAACGGAGGCGATATCGTTACGGAGGGTGAATATTCCGCCTTTGAGTTCAGCGTGGATTTTAAGATCACCGAAGGGGCCAACAGCGGTATTAAATATTTCGTGACCGAGCAAGAGAAGCAAAAAGGCTCCGCTTACGGCTTGGAGTTCCAGCTATTGGATGACGCTAAGCACCCGGATGCCAAGCTTTACACGACTTTCCCCGGTAGTCGTACCCTTGGAAGCTTGTATGATCTGAAGAAAAGCGAGAACATCCATTTCAACGGCGTAGGAGAGTGGAATACGGCCGTGGTGAAGGTATTCCCGAACAACCACGTAGAGCACTGGCTGAATGGTGTGAAGGTATTGGAGTACGAGCGTGGCAGCAAGGAGTTCCGTGATTTGGTGAAGGGCAGTAAATACGCTGATCCATCTTATAATGCGGGTGGTGCTTTCGGCGAGGCTCCGAAAGGACACATCCTTTTGCAGGATCATGGGGATGAGGTAGCGTTCCGCAATATCAAGGTGAAGGAGTTGAAATGATCGCCTCGTGACTAATTTTTCGTAACAAAAGAGTACCGATTTAAAAAAAGTTGTTACTTTGCGGCGAATTTAGACTACTAACTTTAAAAGATAACAGACAAATACCATGATTTGGAACGAAACTATTGAATGTATGGACCGTGAGGAAATGCGGAAACTACAGAGCCTACGGTTGAAAAGAGTTGTTGAACACGCTTACCATAACTCCCCGTTTTATCGTAAGAAAATGCAGGAGATGGGCATTACTCCCGACGATGTACAGACAATAGATGATATAACGAAATTACCGTTCACGGTAAAACAAGACTTGCGTGATAACTATCCTTTCGGCTTGATGGCCGTGCCGATGTCCGAGATCGTCCGTCTGCATGCCTCTTCCGGTACGACAGGTAAGCCTATCGTCGTGGGATATACCCGTAAGGACTTGGGTATTTGGGCCGAGGTGGTGGCTCGTTGCCTGACCGCCTATGGTTTGACAAAGAACGATTCCGTGCAAGTATCCTATGGTTACGGAATGTTTACCGGAGGCTTGGGTGCCCATGCCGGAGTGGAGAATATCGGTGGTACGGTGATCCCGATGAGTAGCGGTAATACCCAGAAACAAATCCAGTTGATGCACGACTTCGGTGCGAAGGGTTTGGCTTGTACGCCCTCGTACGCCTTGTATCTGGCGGAGACCATCCACCAGTCCGGTATTCCCTTGGAGGAATTCCAGCTACGTGTCGGAGCGTTCGGTGCCGAGCCTTGGACGGAGAATATGCGTAAGGAATTAGAGACAAAACTAAATATCAAAGCTTACGATATCTATGGCTTGACGGAAATCTGCGGGCCGGGCGTTGGTGGCGAGTGTGAGTGCCAGAACGGTACCCACCTGTGGGAAGACCATTTCTTCCCGGAGATCGTGGACCCGAATACCTTACAACCGGTGGAACCGGGACAAGTAGGAGAGTTGGTCTTCACCACGCTTACGAAGGAGGGTATGCCGATGCTTCGTTACCGTACACGTGATTTGACCTCGCTGACTTACGAGAAGTGCGCCTGTGGACGTACGGCGGTTCGTATGGGACGTATTTTAGGTAGAAGTGACGATATGTTGATTATTCGTGGCGTAAATGTTTTCCCGTCTCAGGTAGAATCCGTAATTTTGGAGCTGCCGGAGTTTGAGGCGCATTACCTGATCGTGGTGGATCGTATGAACAATACCGATACCTTCCAGATACAGGTGGAGGTTCGCCAAGAATACTACTCGGACGAGATGAACAAGATGATCGCCTTGAAAAAGAAGATCGCCGCCCGCATGCAGAGCGTGATCGGTTTGCAACCGGACATCAAGATCGTGGAGCCGCGTAGTATCGAACGTAGTATGGGTAAGGCAAAACACGTGATCGATAAACGTAAGTTAGTATAACCTCTAAAAGATTAAGTACTATGTTAATAAAACAATTATCAATCTTTCTGGAAAACAAGAAAGGCCGTTTTACGGAAGTCGCCAAGATATTAGGGGAGGCAGGGGTCAATATGTCCGCTTTCACGGTAGCCGAGAATTCCGATTTCGGTATCCTTCGCCTAATCGTATCCGATACGGAGAAAGCGATATCCGTGCTTCGTGAAAAGTTATACGCTGTAAGCGTGGCCGACGTGGTATGCTTGCATTGTCCCAACCAGCCGGGAGCCTTGGCAAAGGCGATGGATATCATTACCTCGGCCGGGATCTTCATTGAATATATGTACGCTTTTTCTCAAGGCGACGCTGCTAACGTGATCATCCGTCCGGACGATGTCAATAAGTGCGCGGAGGTTTTGAAAGCGAATAAATTGGAATTGATCGCTGCTAGCGATTTATATAAGTTGTAAATATTAACGTTTTGGGTTTCATTTATTCGCCTAAAAGCACTAATTTTGCACGCTAAAAGTATGTGAATGAAAAAGGTTGTATTTTTACTGATGATGATGACAGTACTATTATCCTCTTGTGGAGAGTATAATAAGATACTGAAGAGCACGGATTACGAATTGAAATATTCGTACGCGAAGAAATACTTCAACGCGAAGCAATACTCGAAATCCGCTACTCTGCTGGATGAACTGGTTACAATCTTTAAAGGAACAGCTTATGCCGAGGAGTCCTTGTACTTGTTGGCGCAAAGCTATTACGGTCAGAAAGATTATCAGACGGCTTCGCAATACTTCGAGACCTATTATACGACCTATCCGAAAGGGGAGTTTACGGAATTATCCCGTTTCTATTCCGGTTATGGTTTGTATCTGGACTCTCCGGATCCCCGGTTAGACCAGTCGCAGACGTATAAGGCGATCGAGCAGTTGCAACTTTATTTGGAGTATTATCCGCAAAGTGAACGGGCCGAGGAAGCGCAGAACATCATGTTCGAGCTTCAGGAGAAGTTGGCTTACAAGGAATTGATGGCCACCCGCTTGTATTTCAATCTAGGTACCTATATGGGGAATAACTTCCAGTCTTGCGTGATCACGGCGCAGAACGCCTTGAAGAATTACCCGTATTCCAAGTATCGTGAGGAATTCATGTTCCTTATCATCCGTGCGAAGTACGAGTTGGCGCTAGTATCCGTAGAGGAGAAGTTGCAGGGCCGTTACCGGGATGTGGTTGACGAGTATTACAACTACATGAACGAGTATCCGGAAGGTAACTACGTAAAGCAGGTAACGAAGTTCTACGACTATGCCAGCAAGCGAATTACAGATGCATATTAAGCGAATTTAATCAATAAAACGAAAATGGATTACAGAAAATCAAACGCTCCTACCAATACGGTAACCCGTGACATGATGAAGTTAAGTGAAGAAACGGGTAACGTATATGAGACAGTCGCTATCATTTCAAAACGGGCGAATCAGATTAGTGTTGAGATGAAACAAGATCTGGAAAAGAAACTTCAAGAGTTCGCTTCTTACAATGACAACTTGGAGGAAGTCTTTGAAAACCGTGAGCAGATCGAGATTTCACGCTACTATGAGAAACTTCCGAAATCAACGTTGATCGCCGCTCAAGAGTACGAGGATGGCAAGGTTTATTACAAGAATCCTGCTAAAGAGAAGAATAACTTCTAAGAAGAAATATTTTTGAACATCGGAAAGGCTGACCCTCAAATGAGTCGGCCTTTCCATTTAAAACGAACTAATTACCATGTTACAAAGAATACAAACTGTTTACCTGCTAATTATCGTGGCGCTTACGGTCGCTACCTTATTCTTGCCGTTGGCCGTGTTGCAACAAGGAGACGCTCTCTTTTCGTTCGATGCTAGCGGGTTGAGCACGATGATCGGTGAGCCGGAATTACTATACCCGGCATGGGGCTTATTTGCCTTGACTGCTATCATCGCTATCATTGCCTTAGTGACGATCTTCTTATATAAGAAAAGAATCCTGCAAATCCGTCTTTGCGTGTTCAACGCATTGCTGATATTGGGCTTTTATGGTTTCTTTGCCTTCTTGATCTATTCCTTGAAGGGGGATATGGAAGGTGCCAGCGTAAGTGTTAAGATCGCTCTTTCCTTCCCGTTGGTCAATCTGATCTTGGATTATCTGGCGATCCGTAATATCGGGGCCGATGAGGCGCTGGTACGTTCCTTGGATCGTTTGCGTTAAGGCTTTCCGGATAAATCATTGGGTATAAGATATTAGGTAAGGGACTCTTTTTGTCAAGGGCCCCTTATTTTATGTCCGGAAAAGTATAATACATAAGACAATATTATTTTGTATATGAAACAATATTGTTTTTCGGTGAAATATATCTACTTTCGTAGAATACAAATATCCGTTGCCTATCATGAAGAAGACTCAGTTTATTCCCATCGCTTTATTGTCGGTATCGGCGGTAGCGAACGCCCAGAGTGCCAGTCGTCCCCCGAATATCATCCTGTTCTTGGTGGATGATATGGGATGGGAGGATACGTCCTTACCTTTTTGGATCCAAAAGACGCATTATAATGAGGTATATGAGACCCCGAACATGGAGCGATTGGCGAAAGGGGGCATGATGTTTACCCAAGCCTACGCTAGCAGTATCAGCTCGCCTACCCGTTGCAGCTTGATCACGGGGACGAACGCCGCCCGTCACCGGGTTACGAACTGGACGCTTTTTAAGGATAAGACGACCGATCGGGAGAGCGATGTGCTTACCTTGCCGGATTGGAATTATAACGGCGTGGCCCAAGTGGGCGGGACGAATAATACGTTTGTGGGTACTTCATTCGTGCAGATATTGAAGAATAACGGATATCACACGATCCATTGCGGTAAGGCGCATTTCGGGGCGATCGATACCCCGGGGGAGGACCCGCATCATTGGGGATTCGAGGTCAATATAGCCGGGCATGCCGCCGGAGGTCTCGCCAGTTACCTCGGCGAGAATAATTACGGGCATACCAAGGATGGTAAACCTTACGCTCCGAACGCTATCCCCGGATTGGAAAAGTATTGGGGAAGCGACACCTTCGCTACGGAGGCCTTGACGCAGGAGGCGATCAAGGCGTTGGACAAGGCTAAGAAATATAACCAGCCGTTTTACCTATATATGTCACATTATGCGATCCATATCCCGATTGATAAGGACAAGCGTTTCTACCAGAAATATATCGATAAGGGGTTAACGGCTAAAGAGGCGGCTTACGCTGCCTTGATAGAGGGTATGGATAAGAGTCTGGGCGATTTGATGGACTGGTTGGAGAAGAATGGCGAGGTGGATAACACGATCGTGATCTTCATGAGCGATAACGGCGGTCTTTCCAGCGAGCCCGGATGGCGTGACGGCGAGATCCATACACAAAACTATCCCTTGAACAGTGGTAAAGGCTCCGCCTATGAGGGAGGAGTCCGTGAGCCTATGATCGTGCGTTGGCCGGGGGTGGTGAAGCCGGGAAGCAAATGTGATAAATACTTGATTATCGAGGATTTCTATCCAACTATCTTGGAGATGGCAGGCATAAAGGGGTATAAGACCGTACAGCCGATAGATGGCGTCAGTTTCATGCCTTTATTAAAAGGTACGGGAGATCCTTCCGTGGGACGTAGCTTATTCTGGAACTGCCCGAATATATGGGGTAATGACGGGCCGGGAATCGGTCCGACTTGCTCGGTTCGTAATGGAGACTGGAAACTGATCTATTATTACGAGACGGGGAAGAAGGAATTGTTTAATATCACGGAGGATATAGGGGAACATAATGACGTGGCAAGGCAGCATCCCGATATCGTAAAGCGTCTGTCCGGGGAATTGGGTACGTATTTACGGAAAGTGGACGGGCAACGTCCGTCGTTTAAGGCGACAGGCAAACCGGTTCCTTGGCCGGATGAGATATATTAATTAAAAAAAGAAAGAGCATATGGAGTTTTACAAAGCGGAAGAGAATCGCTATGCGGATATGATATATCGGCGGTGCGGACGGAGCGGTATCTTATTGCCGGCCGTTTCCTTGGGATTGTGGCACAACTTTGGTAGTGTGGATGTGTTCAGTAATTTTATCCAGATCGCTCACGCCGCATTCGATCATGGCGTGACTCATTTCGACTTGGCGAATAACTATGGTCCGGCCTACGGATCGGCGGAGGAGAATTTTGGCCGGATATTGAAGAAGGGCTTGGGCGCTTATCGGGATGAGATGATTATCTCTACGAAGGCGGGCTACGATATGTGGCCGGGACCGTATGGGAACTGGGGAAGCCGTAAATATTTAATGGCTAGCTTGGATCAGAGCTTGAAACGGATGGGACTGGAATACGTGGATATCTTTTACTCCCATCGTCCGGACCCGGAGACTCCGATCGAGGAGACGATGGGGGCCTTGGCTGATATCGTCCGGCAAGGAAAGGCTTTGTATGTAGGTATCTCCAACTATGATGCGGACCAGACCCGTAAGGCCTTGGCCGTACTGAAAGAACATAAGGTGCCTTGCTTGATTCACCAAGCCCGCTATTCGATGTTCGATCGTTGGACGGAACCGGATTTATTGCCTGTATTGAAGGAAGAGGGTGTGGGTATGATAGCGTTCTCGCCGTTGGCGCAAGGCTTGCTTACGGATAAGTATTTGCGTGGAATTCCGGAGAATTCCCGTGCGGCGAAATCGACCGGTCATTTGCAGACCTCTCAAGTTACCCCGGAGGCCGTGGAAAAGGCCCGTAAGCTAAACGAGGTAGCCGCCCGCCGTGGACAGACCTTGGCGGAGATGGCGCTCGCTTGGTTATTAAAGGACGAACGGGTAACTAGCGTATTAATTGGCGCTAGCTCTGTCGCCCAATTGATGGATAACCTGAAAGCGTTAGATAATATCTCTTTCTCCGGGGAAGAATTGCAGGAGATAGAGAACATCTTAATATAACGTGAATCGTATCCGATTGTAGAGACGGGGCGTGCCCCGTCTCTACAGCCTGTACAAATTTTTGAATAAATGAAACCGTTCTTATATCAAGTAGCGTCTCTTTTTTACGAGAAATGGGGGGCGGAGGTCAGTCGTCTGGCCTTTGTTTTCCCAAACCGGCGTACGGGGCTTTTCTTCCAGAAATATCTCTCGGAGGTAGCCGATATTCCCCTTTTCTCTCCGACAATCCTTACGATCAACGATCTCTTTATCCAGTTGAGCGGAAAACAATCCGCCGACCGGATCAGTATGCTTTTTACCCTGTACGACATCTACATCCGCCAAAGCGGTTCCACCGAGACTTTCGATGAATTCCTGTATTGGGGCGAGATGTTGCTCAACGACTTCGACGATATCGATAAGTACATGGCAAATGCCCGCATGCTATTCAGTAACGTGACGGACCTACGGGAGATAGAGAATGATTTCGATTTCTTAAGTGATGAGCAGATCGCCGCTATCCGTAGTTTCTGGTCCAGTTTTTATCCCCGGGGCGATACGCCGAACCAGCAACAGTTCTTGGCGGTCTGGCAAGTGCTATACGATCTCTATGAGGAATTCCGTGCGACCTTGGCCGCCGAGGGAAAAGGCTACGAGGGCATGATCTTCCGGGAGGTCGTGGAAAGCATGGAACGGGGCGAGTCTCCGGATTTACCTTACGAGCAAATTGTCTTTGTCGGTTTGAACGCCTTGTCCGTATCGGAAGAACGTTTCTTAGCCCAGTTGCAGAAGCGGAAGATAGCGGATTTCTATTGGGATTATGTATCCGATAAGGTAACCGATCCGGATAATAAGGCCTCTTATTTCGTCTCCCGTAACAGGAAGAGCTTCCCTTCTTCGATGAAATTACCCCCCGAGGAGAAGGTAAAGACCGAGATCGAGGTGATCGGCATCCCTTCCGGTATCGGGCAGGCCAAGCACGTCTACACCCTGTTGAGCGATTGGTGCAAGGAAGCGGAGATGAGCTTGGAAGAAGCCCTGCGTACGGCGGTGATCTTGCCCGATGAACATCTGCTGATCCCGGTGCTGAACGCCATACCGGAGCAAATCCGGCGCATCAACGTCACGATGGGTTATCCCTTGGCGGGAACCCCGGTCGCCTCGTTGATCGAGTATATCTTGGCGTTGCAGAAGAACGTACGCTACATAGACCGGAATCCGCTGTTCTATTTCCGTGACGTGCTGCCGGTATTGAACCATCGCTATATCCTCTCCACCTCACCGGAGATTATTTCCTCCTTGGTGAAAGAGATCACGGAGAACAACAAGATCTATATCTCGCATACGGAGTTAGAGAAAACGCCTTTGCTAGAAATCCTGTTCACGCCGGTGACCGGGGTGGAGGCCTTCTCGGACTATCTGATCAAGGTGTTGGAAGAGCTGAACAAGGTTATGTCCGCCCTTTCCGATGAAGAAGAGGAGGACGCTACCCTACGGACGAACGATTTGGAGCAAGAGTTCATCTTCCATTATTTCACCACGGTAAACCGCATGAAAGAGGTAATGAAAGACGCTCGTATAGAGATGAAAATAGATACCTTCTTCCGCCTATTGAAGCGGGTAACCGATACGATCACGATCCCTTTCCACGGCGAACCCCTTTCCCGCCCCCCCATTTTGTGGACAAAGGCGAGCCGCTTTCCGGCCTCCAGATTATGGGTGTGCTCGAGACCCGTGCCCTGGATTTCGACCGTCTGATTATCTTATCCATGAACGAGGGTATTTTCCCGCAGCGGAAAGCGGCGAACTCCTTTATCCCTTATAACCTACGCAGAGGTTTCGGGTTGCCTACCTACGAGCATCAAGATAGCGTATGGGCCTACCATTTCTATCGTTTGATAGAGCGTGCCAGCCACGTGAGCCTTTTATACGATACCCGCAGCAACGGATTGCAGACGGGAGAGGTAAGTCGCTTTGTCCACCAGTTGCATTATCATTATGAGGTGCCGATGCGAGATAAATTGGTGGTCTATAACGTATCTTCCTCCAAGACCCCGCCATTGGCCGTGCCGAAAAGGGAGGATATCATGCGCCGTTTAGACGCTTACCGGAAAGGGGGGAGCAAGGCGATCTCGGCGAGCGCTATCAATACGTATCTGGATTGCCCGTTGAAATTCTATTTTTCCGTCGTGGAAGGTATCCGAGAAGAAGAGGAGGTGAGCGAGACGATCGAGAGCGATGTATTTGGAAGTATCTTGCATAAGGTGATGGAGGAACTTTACAAGCCGTTCCAAGGGAAGATGGTTACCGTGGATTTGCTGAAAGCGATCCGTAAGGATACGGCCTTGCTTACCGGAGCTATCGCCCGGGCTTTCGCCAGCGAGTTTTTCAAGACAGAGGTGGTTCGCTCCCTTACCGGACAAAACTACCTGATCGGCGAGATGATCCGTAAATACGTGGAGAAGATCTTGGAGCGTGACGGCAAGCTGACCCCTTTCGTTTACATCGAGTCCGAGCGTAAGATAAACGGCTTGATCAGCCTTTCCGACCATTCCGAGATCCGGTTGAAAGGCTTTATCGATCGTGTGGACGAGGTTCTCGACGCTATCCGTATCATCGATTACAAGAGCGGTAGCGGAACTACGACTTTCAGTAGTATCGAGAGCCTATTCAACAAGGAGGAGAAAGATCGTGCGAAAGCCGTGATGCAGGTATTCATGTATTGCTGGATGTACGCCCATTTCACCGAGAACAAGGGAAAGACGATACAACCGGGCATTTATTACGTCCGTTCCCTCTTCTCCGATCCGTTCGACCCATCTGTCTACCATCGTATCGAACGGGGGAAGTCGGAGAAGGTAGAGGATTTCTCCGGTTATGCCCAAGCGTTCGAGGAGGGGTTGCGGGGCTGCTTGGACGAGATCTTCAATCCAGAAATTCCCTTTACGCAAACCCCTACGGGGAAGGCTTGCTCTTATTGTCCGTTCAAGGGTATTTGCGGTAAGTAGCATTTGTCCCGGTACTTCTGGGAGAGTACCGGAGTACTCCTTGTAAAGTACTGTGGTATTTCTCCGGATAGTACTGGAGTACTCCTTACAAAGTACTGCGGTACCTCTTAGGCAGTACTACAGTACTTCTTGCGAAGTACTGAGGCGAGGCTTACTGATGAGGAAGCAATTCCACTATCTTTTCCAAAAAGATCTGATCAGTCTCATCGAAACTATCCGGTTGATCACTGTCTATATCAAGGACAGCGATTACCTTATCTGCCCATATCACGGGAACTACGATCTCAGAGCGTGACGCCGAGCTACAAGCGATATGTCCCGGGAAAGCGTCTACGTCCGGTACGATGATCGTACGGGTCTCCTTCCAGGCCGTGCCGCAGACCCCTTTTCCGTATTTGATTCGTGTACAGGCGATAGGGCCTTGAAAAGGCGCTAATACCAACTGATTGTCTATGACCCGGTAGAAACCTACCCAAAAGAAACCGAAAGTCTGCTTGAGTGCTGCGGCGATGTTCGCCATGTTAGCGATTAGGTCGGTCTCGTTACCTACCAATGAGGCGATTTGCGGGAGCAATGTCTCATACATCTCCTGTTTATCACCGTTTTTAATCCGTAGTTCCTCTGCCATATTTAAACTATTATAAGGTCGCGAATATACGAAACTTGTTTACATATGAATGATTTTTGCAGAAATAACTAAGCGAAATTATATGTCAGAGTCAGTGACTTTAAAAAGTTATTTTTACGAAGTACTAATCCCTTCGTCGCAGAAGAACACTTCAAGTCCCATAGAAGATATACTTCATCACGTAAGTAAGTATATCTTTTATGAAAAAGCTTGCGCTTTACAAATGTTTCAATCCACGCACCCACACGGGGTGCGACCCTAGATTTCAACTCTTCAATGAGTTCCCTCGGCTTGTTTCAATCCACGCACCCACACGGGGTGCGACTTTCCTCGATAAATCTTGTATGGTCGCAATAAATAGAGTTTCAATCCACGCACCCACACGGGGTGCGACAACGTTTTATAATAAGATACACTGTCATTTAATGTTTCAATCCACGCACCCACACGGGGTGCGACTGCGAATCCAATTATTTTGACGCAGGTCAATGGGGTTTCAATCCACGCACCCACACGGGGTGCGACGCTCTATCCATGTATTGTGAAGGTGGGCTATGGACGAGTTTCAATCCACGCACCCACACGGGGTGCGACCTTTCCCTGACTCGTCCTTCATGTCTTCCCCCTTGTTTCAATCCACGCACCCACACGGGGTGCGACCCACTCAATTCTTTAACGACACTTACGAGATGTTGTTTCAATCCACGCACCCACACGGGGTGCGACTCCGATCCGCATATCGGATGCTATAACCATGTTAGAGTTTCAATCCACGCACCCACACGGGGTGCGACGGTTCGCGCCTTTGCTTTTTCCCCGAATTTCGTAGTTTCAATCCACGCACCCACACGGGGTGCGACATGACTCCTTAAACTCCATAAGTATGCAATAAAGGTTTCAATCCACGCACCCACACGGGGTGCGACGCAGTATATATAGGTTAACAGGTAGATACTTAACGTGGGTTTCAATCCACGCACCCACACGGGGTGCGACTCTGGCAAAATTCAAGTCAAGGGAGCTTATCGAGGTTTCAATCCACGCACCCACACGGGGTGCGACGGGCTACCAAGGGGCTACCAAGGGGCTTTTTAAAGTTTCAATCCACGCACCCACACGGGGTGCGACAGACCTTTATGTATTTCTCGGAGGAATAATTACAGTTTCAATCCACGCACCCACACGGGGTGCGACCAATAGTGATAGCCCCATCATAATCGATTACCGGTTTCAATCCACGCACCCACACGGGGTGCGACTACTTTTTGCCATTTTATCGCCCATTTTCTCTATGTTTCAATCCACGCACCCACACGGGGTGCGACGGATTTAAGGCGTTTGTGCCCTGAGCCTTCTATCCGGTTTCAATCCACGCACCCACACGGGGTGCGACGGATGACGCCAAACAATCTACCCCGTAATCAAGGTTTCAATCCACGCACCCACACGGGGTGCGACTTTGCAATCTTTATTTTCTTATTGCTCTCGTCAAAAGTTTCAATCCACGCACCCACACGGGGTGCGACCTAGGCATATTACACCCTGCTTAACTAGCTCGTTAGTTTCAATCCACGCACCCACACGGGGTGCGACACGATAAGACTGGTAACGTTATCAACGTAAACTGGTTTCAATCCACGCACCCACACGGGGTGCGACCACCCACCAAGATCATCAAGATAACCGTAAAGCCGTTTCAATCCACGCACCCACACGGGGTGCGACTGTTTAAATTCCTAGACATGAACGCCAAGGCATTTTGGGTTTCAATCCACGCACCCACACGGGGTGCGACCCTGTATAAAGTTACATATTATAAGTCAATAAATTAGACCTATTAATATGCGAATTCTCATTTTTATTTCAGCTTAATGGCTGCAATCGCCTTATAGACGGGTTAATCTGCTAATTATTAAGGGGTGCGAAAATACTACTTTTTTCGTAATACTCCACATTCGCATAAATTATATGATAAGAGCATTATTAACTTTGTAAGCAGTTTCAACACCTATCACTTTTACCCTTTTATTCTCGTTTTTATTGAGAATATAAAATCTAACGCTATCAAGAGACATATCAATAATACGCTTGATTCGTTCAATCAAGAGACAATATTGTGCTTCTGTCACCTCACACTCAAAGACAGAATTCTGTACCCTTTGGCCATAATCTATGCAAGCCTTAGCCACATGTCGTAGGCGGCGAGCTCCTTCTTTGCTCGTAGTATCCACATCATAAGTCACAAGAATATGCATAATCGTAAATCATTTTATTAGAAATACCGGATAATTATCAATATCTTGCCTGATATATCTTGCCATCAACATGGCCTGTACATAAGGCAGAAGCCCTATCTCTATTTTTTCATTAAGATAAGGATGGATTATCACCTCCCTTTTCCTTGCCTGCCATGCGGAAATAAATGTCTTTTTCCCTTTATCCGTCATAACAACCCCATTATCACCTTGAAACAAAAAATCCTTGGATGTTATTTGTCTTTTATTAATCAACGACAAGACAAAACGATCACCAAGATAGGCTCGCAATTCTTCCATCATATCCAATGCTAAGGATGTACGTCCCGGACGAAGTGTATGGAGAAATCCTACGTATGGATCAAGGCCAACTGTTTCGAGTGCGGCAGATGTATCATTAGCAATCAAAGTATAAGCAAAAGACAACATGGCATTCACTGCATCTTTAGGAGGACGGCGATTACGGCCATGAAACGGGAAATCAGCCTTCTGATTAAGTATCAAAACAGGCAACACTTCAAAATAGGCATTTGAAGCCATGCCTTCATACCCTATTAGGGTCGTCTTATCTTGGGTCGCCAAAGCTTCACGCTTGGCATGTTCCAACACTTGTACCGCCCGATTAATGTTTTCATTCTCTCCATAATCACGAATATATCTCCTTAATATATTACGATAGTTTTGAATCTTACCACCAATCATCAGTCGTGCCACATGTAATGACCAGGATTCATCATCCGACAATTGATACTGTCTCTTGCGTAACAGTACATTCCCTTTCGTTGCGCTCTGTACCCTGCTGATAAATCTGCCATGAGGAGATAGGAATGTAAGTGATATGCTATTGTCACTGCACAATTTCATCACGCCCGGACTTGCGCCCATATATCCAAATGTCACAATGCCTTCTATGTTTATAGCAGGAATACGGAACACTTCCTCCTGCTTGACTGATACTACGACATTCAGCCCATCCTTACTCAGATAGGCTTCAGGTGTCGTCACATACAAAGTATTCAACAATTTTCTCATGTATATAAGTGTTTATTGAGGTAAGTATCTACCGTGGTACAATTCTTGGCTATCGTCGGCATACAGATTTCTTTCAATGAGCATTTGTCGCAATGTCGTTCATATTTTGCTTTTGGGATAACAGTCTTACTGAATATTTCATGCATATCCCTGGCGCATTGTCTGACGATATCGCGCAACTCATCTGTTATAGCCACCTCTATTCGATGACGAAGTTCTCCATAAAAGAACACACCGTAGGGTATATGGATTGCGTACATTTCTTCAAGACACATCGTTTGTGCCGCCAACTGCACTTCATCCACTTCATCCTTTTTGGGTCTGCCATGCTTATACTCCACAGCCACCGGTCGCCAACGTCCTGGATATTTAGGATGCAAGATCGTATCTTCCAAAGATGGAGAAGGTAGCAACTCTATGGCATCGGAAATGCCATAGAGCCCCAACTCACGCGAAGCGATATTCACTGCACGCAATGTTATTTGATCTCCACATTTCTGTCTATAGAACGGGTCATCCACATGTTTATGCAGAATCTGTCCCTCTATGGTGAGACGGTTATCATCCCATTGCTGCTCAATGTGAATCAAAGCCCATTGCCGGGGACAGAACCTGAAGTGCTGAATCCCTGACAACATGAGCATATCGTCTTCGCTATACATTGTCTTTTGTTTTATATCAGTTCCTCTACAGTAACATTTGATGGGACATGTTCCTTGTCTATCGTGACATGGTAATCACCGAATGAACGTGGTGCTCCATCGCACACCTTCTCCACCTTAACCAAGTCAAATAGTTTGTTGGCAGGGGCATTACCCAATACGGAATCATGTTTGAAAACAATCAATTTCTGTGCACTCATCAATCCGCGTGCAGCCGAACGATCCATATCGAACATGTTCTTCAGGGCTTCCCAGAACAGCGCAAGGTCTTCTTCTGAAAAGCCTGTTTGTTGGGCAAGGTTGGCAGAAATGAAGCCGTGACAGATGTAGAGACCGTAAGGTACGGTAGCTTTACGTCCCATTGTGCGGTTGTCACCACTTTGTTTCTTAGCTTCAGCGTCTGTTGCCACAGCCATACGGGTTATAGAATGTTCTGCCGCAGCAATTGGATCTACAGAACGGGCAAAGGTAAACTGGATTGGGCCACGTACCTGCCCTGCATTCTTGCCGGTTGACATCACAGCACCAAATGTTCTAACATCAAAATAGTTCTTGCACATAAAACGACGTGCAGCATCAGTCTTATCTTTAGCATTTTTTACCTCAGAATCATCATGCGCTTTATCAATCAAAGTGTTTAAAACAGCCTTCTCCTTAATGAATATATCGTAGCCATCTTCCAAACCTTTTGCCACTTGTACATAATTACGTACCTTACGTTTAAGGCAAACATCTGTAACAAGCCCCATACCCGTTTCTGCATCTACACGGGGAAGATTACCTGCATCAGGGTCTCCATTCGGATTACCGTCCTGCACATCAAAGATGTAAACGAAATCGATTCTGTTCTTAATTTCTGACATAACTGTATATTTTTAATTGTTTGTTATTACTCTTCTGTTTCTCTGTTCTCTTTACCCATGAAGAACGCTTGCCGCTGATGATAATATCCTACAAAAAAGCGCCCTTGGTCTTGAAGATCTAGATGTGCAGGAAAACCGTTTGCGTCAAGTTTGGAAATGATTTCCTGTTTCAATTTCTCATAAAACACCTGTTTACCCTCATTCAGCTTCTCCTGATGATGAGTGGAAAGATTTAGGATAGTGGCAAAAATCATAGCCGGAGTGGCCGATGCGGAATTCATGTAACGCTCACGAATGGAATGAATGTTATTTGCGTCTTCCTGTATCTTGTCGAGAACAGCAAACAACCTTCCACAAAGATACCCTTGATTTTGATTTTCTTTGTCTAACATAATATCGAGTTTTTTATTGTTATTATTATCATTTAATCGATTAAGATAAGCCTTGATGATGGCTGCACGACCAATGTTGACTGATTGTTCAGCACGTATGCGGCGAATGCAAGCCTGAAACAGAGAAGCCGGATACGGAAGTCCTTGGAAGATGCTTTTCACTACAGCATCTGGAAGATTGGGCGTAGCATCGCTTGACTTCCCTCCAAGAGTAACATTTCCGAGGATGGAATGTAATCCTACATACGGTTTCTTGTCTTTACGTGTATCAACAATCTCCATATCTGCGAAATGTTTACTGATTAAGCCGGCAAACTCACGCAATGGCAATTCATTCCAATACACCACCGCTATTCGGGCTGAATTGGGAGCCAAACCTAATATAAAGAATTTGTCATCTTTGTTTGCGAACAATACTCCGTTATAGATAGACATGAATGTACGTCGCACCAATTCTATGAGCATGTTAGGATCATCGTTTTCTTCTGTACGCCCCAACAAAGCAAACAAACTATCTTCAGATTTCTTTGCAGCCTCACTATCAGAAGAAGCCCAGAACAGGTATGTGCGTGAACCTACCATAAATTTATTATGCGAATCAGAACGCAATAAATGATTCAATGCTGTAGTATAAGCAAATTCAGCCTCTTCAGATATAGGAGCATTATGCCCCTTTGACTTACCATACGAATCATATCCGGAATTGACTTGAAAAGCGACAAGTTTAGCTGTAGCCTGACTTCCCGGAATCATTGTAGCGGTTGTAACCTCTACGGTTTTTGAATGTTTGCCTATTACTAAACAAAGACCTCCACCAACATCATTACCACCCGATTCTAAGTTTATTAGTTTGCGCTTAGAAGCCACTATTTCCGTATCTCCTTCTATAAGAAAAGAGAAAGTGGAATATTTTTTATTGAGATTCTTGTTTATATCATCCCAAAGAGAATCATTCTGCATGGCTTCAACTATATCTGAAGGCTCTTGTTGATAAAACGCATAAACAGCCTGCATGGTTTCATTATCTGAAAACACGTCGTATATTTCTTCAACCTTCGCTTTGAATGTATCAAAATACTTGCGCATGCTTTCCATGTCCCCTTTGTCGGAATAACCAAATACATATTGGCTATTGTCGTACAAATAGTTTGCAACAGGGGCACTTGAACGACCTGCACTCTTCTTAACAAGAAACTGTTGCGCAGACTTTTTGTCTATACGCCTGTCTTCAAAACGTAAGAAATTACCACACTTATCAATAATGATGATAAAACCTATTTCCTTTAACTCCATTCCCATAGTGGGTAAATTACCACTCCGATGGTAATAATCATACAATGCTTTTAGTATCATCTCAGCACCTCCTCGCTATCTTTATCTGGTACGACAATCACACCTTGCTCCATTCTTACACGATAAAACATGGCATTAGGTTTCTGTACATTCCCTTCAAAATCCATGTCATAAAGCATGATACCCAAATCCCTATCTTCAGCCAAAGGAGGGGCAAGTTGTTCCGTATTATCAATATACTTCCAATTTGCAGCAAACTCACGGCAACCAAGATACGGCTGGGTGAAACATTGTCCTTGCGATGCCCTGCGTTCAAACATCTGATAATATTTCATCGGATTCTCATCATCACTTGGCTGATGTTTGATAAAAGCCTCCTTTGGTCGATCTTTTACCGGAATAAAAACCAGCTTTGCGTGAATACGATAGCGCACACCTTGCAAAAGCAAAGAATTCTTCTGTTGTCGTTTATCTTCAATAAAGATTGAGGACCCGCCAATGCTCCTACCTCATTTCTCCTGATGGTAGTCCACTTAATAGGATTAAGAACTTCTATTTTCGTCACTTGCCAGCGCATGGCATATCGTTTGAAAAGTATAGCCTCAAAAATGGCGCGTGCCGCTGAAGGCGTAATGACATCATAGCTCACACGCTCTACTTTTAATTCAGGACGAGTGAAGCAAGCCCAGTTACCCCACACCTCCAAACAATATTCTTTATCTGTATAGTCCATATTATTCATTTATTTTTATATCATTAATAGCTCTTCCATCCAATGGTTGTCAAGGCTAAGACCCGTATTTTTGTCATACTGTACCCTGTCTGTCAACACATAGATACCCTCTAATACTTCTTCAATAGCACCATAGCTGACCAACTTGTCAAAATCGGAACTATGAACGCCTACTGTAAATTTAGCCAGTTGCTTCATCAAGGGATAGGTACAGCCAGATTCTTTCAGTTTTTCCACAAGCTCCATGCTGTTCTCCCAATTTACAATGATATTCATACAATCATCATCAATCAATCTGAACTTCTTTGATGCCGTTTCAAAACATAACTCATTAGGGTTATAAAGATAATGTTTCATATCCTTATCGTCAAACGTGTTTTTCCTGCAATACAACTGATAAAAATACTCTGTCATCGTAGAAGGGTCAAACCAATCACTATTTGCAGGCAAATTCAATCGTGCATTGTTTGCAGCCTTCATTGCCCCAAATGGAATACGTTTCTCTGCGGCGAGACTGAACACAAATGTGGTACCAACAGTATTTCTTCCTTCACGGTTACAACGCCCCGCTGCCTGTAAAATAGAGTCAAGACCTGATTCTTGCCGAAATACAACAGGGAAATCTATATCCCCCCCTGCCTCTACAAGTTGGGTAGCTATCACTCTGACAATCGGATGTGATTTATCTTTCAGCAATGCCTTGACCTTCCGTATGGTTTCACTGATATGGGCGGGACACATCATTCTCGATAGATGGAGCTTTATTCCTTCATTTGGTAAACGGTCATACAGTTCCTTGGCATCTTTTCGGGTGTTTACGATACACAATACCTTATTGTATATAGCAACTTTGGCGGCAATCTCATCGTATGTCTTTCCTGTGTTGTCTATTACTAACTTCACACGACGGAGCTTGTCATGCAGGGCAAACTCATTCGGTATGATTTCAGTAATATGGTCTATTCCCTGAAAATTGGCCTTAGGATTAGTTCCTTCTATCAGTCCGCTAAGTACCGGTTGACTGGCAGTGGTAAACAGTACCGACACTCCGAATATTTTCTGATATGCTTTAAGTGCATCCACTATCGGCTGTAAGAAATCAGTCGGCAATGTCTGCGCTTCATCCAAAATAAGAACTGAATTCACGATATTGTGCAATTTACGGCAATCGGACGGTTTGTTGCTAAACATTGACTCAAACAGCTGAACATTGGTCGTAACGATAATCGGATAATCCCAGTTTTCCGTGGCCAGCTTTGCCTTCTCACGTACCTCTTCATTCTTTATCTCATCAGGATTAAAGTTACTATGATGCTCCAGTACGTGCTCTTCGCCGAAGATTTCTTTCAAGAGGCCTGCCGTTTGCACAATAATACTAGTGTATGGGATGGCAATGATAATACGATTCATACCGTGATTTACAGCATGCTTCATGGCCCACAACAACGATGAAAGAGTCTTTCCGCCTCCCGTTGGTACCGTAAGGCTATAGAATCCTTTCTCTTCAGAAGAAGCTTTACGGCATCGTTCCTGTACTTTCTTACGAATGTGGTTCACTTTTGTATCGGGTGCATACAATTGCAGTTCACGTAAATGCGCCTCCAATTTTGGCAATAAGTCAGTGAGTGTAGACGAGCATCCCCGTTTTTTCCACGATTCTACATCCATAAATCGCTCTGTATTGAGTCTGTCGGCATCCACAAGACAGGAAAAAAGCATGCGGGAAAGGTGATGAAAATGCTTCATGTCCACCTTAAGTTTAGAAAAAGGAGATTCAAGAAGTTCTTCTCTCAACTGGGGTATATTCAGAGCTATGTCCCCTTTGTTTATCTCTTCGGGAAGTTGCCTTTTCTCTATGACGCTCTCCGCATCTATATAATCATGTAGGCCTGTATGATGAGAGATTATCTGGTTGGCAAGAAGATTGAATACACTCTTCCCCATAAGGTTCGTTACCAATATTCCACCTACAAACGCATGATGATGCTCTCCATACGATTTTTCGTCAGTCACAGGTAGACCGCTTGTCGTGCGGATATATTGCTGAAATGCATCACGCTCTTTTCCTTTGTCGTGAAGCATTCCAAGCGTATGCCCCCAAGATGGAAGTCCGAACAGTCCAGAATAGGAGGTTGCCATTTCTGCAACACCCCTTTGATGTTCATCGTTGGTTTGTATTATCCATTTTCCATTTTCTTTGTTTTGGTATAAATGGGATATCAACTGTTTCTCTGTTTCCATTTGATTAGATTCATAAGGTTATACCTTACAAAAGTAGGAAAATAAATCGAAATATCCGTATCTTCGCGGCATGACAAAACAAAATTCTCCATTGGTATTAGGGACCGAGCCTATCGGTAAATTACTTACGCAATATGCGATTCCTGCGATTATCGCAATGACAGCTTCTTCTTTATATAATATGGCCGATAGCATTTTTATTGGCCATGGAGTGGGGGCGTTAGCGATTTCCGGCCTTGCCTTGACCTTTCCGTTGATGAACTTGGCGGCCGCCTTCGGTTCGTTGGTGGGAGTCGGTGCCTCTACGTTGGTTGCCGTGAAGCTGGGGCAGAAAGATTATGAGGGGGCGAATAACGTGTTGGGGAATGTGTTGATCTTGAATGTGGTTCTGGGTGTCGCTTTCACGATCGCTTTCTTGTTCTTGCTCGATCCCGTGCTGTACTTTTTCGGCGCTAGTGAGAACACGATCTCATATGCCCGTGACTATATGCGGATTATTCTGTATGGCAATGTGGTTACGCATATGTATCTGGGATTAAATGCGGTCTTGCGCTCCTCGGGTTTTCCGAGGATGGCGATGTATGCTACGTTAGCGTCGGTTGTTATAAATTGCGCCTTGAATCCGTTGTTTATCTTTGGGTTTGGATGGGGTATAAAAGGGTCGGCTTGGGCGACGGTGATCTCGCAGGTGATCTCGCTTACCGGGCAGTTGATTCATTTCTCGGGACCGAAACAACTCCTTCATTTCAAGAAAGGTATTTATAGGCTGCGCTCGGAGATCGTGAAAGGTATCTTGTCGATCGGTTTATCTCCGTTCTTGATGAACCTTTGTTCCTGCTTGATCGTGATCCTTATCAACCGGGGATTGAAAGAGCATGGGGGAGATATGGCGATTGGCGCTTATGGTATCGTGAACCGTATCGCTTTTCTTTTCGTGATGATTATCATGGGATTTAATCAGGGTATGCAACCGATAGCCGGTTATAATTATGGTGCCCGGCTCTATTCCCGGGTGACGGACGTGACCCGGCTGACGATGCGCTGGGCGGTAGGAGTGGCTACGCTGGGGTTCTTGCTTTGCCAGTTGGTGCCGTCGTGGATCGTCCGTATGTTTACGAGTGACGGGGAGTTGATCAGTGCCGCCTCTTATGGCCTGCACATCGTCTTCGCCGTATTCCCGATCGTGGGCTTCCAAATGGTGGCGACTAACTTCTTCCTTTCCATCGGCATGTCTAAGAAAGCGATCTTTCTCTCCTTGACCCGGCAGATGCTTTTCTTGATACCCTGTTTAATCATCCTCCCCCCGTTATTCGGAACTCTCGGTGTCTGGATCAGTATGCCTATCGCCGACACGGTGGCGGCGATCGTGACGGCGATCGTGCTTGTGAAACAATTTAAACAATTCAAATATGGAACATAACGTGATATTACCTGCGGAATGGTATCCGCAAAGTGCCGTGCAGCTTACGTGGCCGCATGAGAATACGGATTGGGCCCCGATATTGGACGAGGTGATTCCTTGCTTCGTGGCTATCGCCAAGGAAGTGATCAAGCGAGAGAAGTTATTGATTGTCTGTCCGGACGAGACCGCCGTACGTGAACAATTGGGTGAGGTTGATTACGACCGTGTCATTTTTCGTGAGATGGATACAAACGATACGTGGGCACGGGATCACGGGGGAATTTCCGTCTTCGATGAGGGAACGCCCATGCTTTATGATTTCGTGTTCAATGGCTGGGGAATGAAGTTTGCCGCCAATCATGATAATTTGATTACCCGTAATCTTTGTCATATGAAGACCTTCTCCGACGAGGTGGTGCCCGCTAATATGCAACCTTTCGTGCTGGAAGGCGGTAGTATCGAATCGGATGGGAAAGGTACGTTGATGACTACCGTTGAGTGTCTGGCATCCGTAAACCGTAATGAGTATTTGCAACAAGAGGAATTGGAACGTTATTTGAAAGACGTATTTGGCTTGGATCGTATCCTTTGGATTACCAGCGGTTATTTAGCTGGGGACGATACGGATAGCCACGTGGATACGCTCGCCCGTTTTTGTAGCGAGGATACGATCGCTTATGTCCGCTGCGAGGATGAGGAAGACGAGCATTATGAGGAACTGAAGGCGATGGAGGAGGAGATCAAGGAGTTTACTAGGGCGAATGGTAAGCCTTATCGTCTGATTCCACTTCCGATGGCCGATAAGGTGGAATGGGAAGGGGAGCGCTTGCCCGCTACCTACGCTAATTTCCTGATCATGAATGGGGCCGTATTGGTTCCGTTCTATGACTCACCGAAGGATGAGATCGCTAAAGCGGCTTTGCGGGAGGCGTTCCCGGACCGTGAGATCGTGGGTATCAATTGCCTTCCGCTTATCAAGCAACACGGTTCCCTGCATTGTGTAACGATGCAGTATCCAGAAGGTTTTATCGAATAACAACTACAACCAATTAAATATGAAAGTAGGATTAATACAACAAAAGAATACCGCTGATAGAGCGGCGAATATAGAGAAGCTAAAGGTAAATATCCGTAAAGCTGCCCGGGAGGGAGCGGAATTGGTCGTCTTGCAAGAACTGCATAACGGCCTGTATTTCTGCCAGACGGAAGATACGAGCATGTTTGACTTGGCAGAGATGATCCCCGGCCCATCGACGGAAACCTTCGGTGCCTTGGCGAAAGAATTGGGTATCGTCTTGGTGCTTTCCCTTTTCGAGAAGCGTGCCCCGGGCCTGTACCATAACACGGCCGTCGTCTTGGAGAAAGACGGTACGATCGCCGGAAAATACCGCAAGATGCACATCCCGGATGACCCCGCTTATTACGAGAAGTTCTATTTTACCCCCGGTGATTTAGGCTTTGAGCCTATTAATACCTCTGTGGGGCGTCTTGGTGTGTTGGTTTGCTGGGATCAATGGTATCCGGAAGCAGCCCGTTTGATGGCTATGCGTGGCGCCGAGATGTTGATCTATCCGACCGCTATCGGCTGGGAAAGTAGCGATACGCAGGAAGAGAAGGACCGTCAGCTGGGTGCGTGGGTGACCATACAGCGGGGACATGCCGTGGCGAACGGACTCCCGGTCATTTCCGTAAATCGTACCGGGCATGAGCCGGACCCTTCGGGACAAACGGGCGGTATCCGGTTTTGGGGAAACAGTTTTGTGGCCGGTCCCCAAGGTGAGCTATTAACCGTATTCCCGAATGACGAGGAGGAGGTACGTGTGATAGAGATCGACAAGACTCGCGGTGAGAACGTGCGTCGTTGGTGGCCTTTCTTCCGGGATCGCCGTATCGATGCGTTTGGTGGTTTGACAGAACGATTTTTAGTATAATGACCGAATACACGCAAGAAGAGGCCGTCTTCCGCATGAACGAAATGGGGAAAGCGGGACGGCCTTTCCTTTTTATCATTGATTATAAACGAGAGCGGATCTACGTGGAGAGGCCGGAAGAGATCGCTCCCTCCGAGTTATTGTACGATTTGAACGGCTTTACGAATACAAATCATGAATGTAACTTGCGGGATTCCTCTCATCTTATATCCGGAGAACCTGTTGAATGGCAACCCTCGTATGTTTCTTTCGAGGAGTATGCCCATTCATTCGAGACCGTTTCCCGGCATATCCATGCGGGTAATTCTTATTTGGTAAACTTGACATGCGCTACTCCGGTATATACGAACCTCTCCTTGAAAGATATCTTTTACCATTCCAAGGCGATGTATAAGCTTTGGATGCGGGATCGTTTCGTGGTATTCTCGCCGGAGATATTCGTGCGGACGCGGGATGGTCTCATCTATTCGTATCCCATGAAAGGTACGATCGACGCTACGCTGCCCGATGCCCGGAGACGTATCCTTGATGATCCCAAGGAAGCGGCGGAGCATGCCACGATCGTGGATTTGATCCGGAATGACTTGAGTATCGTAGCCTCCGAGGTTTGTGTTCCCCGGTATCGTTATATTGATGAATTGCGTACGCATAACGGAAGTTTGTTGCAGGTCAGTTCTGAGATAAGAGGCCGGTTGCCGGAGGGATGGAACGGCCATGTCGGGGAGATTTTGTTCAGCCTCTTGCCTGCCGGCTCCATCACGGGCGCTCCCAAGAAAAAGACCTTGGAGATCATCGCCGAGGCGGAAACCTATGAGCGAGGCTTCTATACGGGGGTGATGGGGTATTTTGACGGCCAAGATTTAGACAGCGCCGTGATGATCCGTTTTATGGAACAAGTCTCTCCCCGTTCGTTTATTTTCAAGAGCGGTGGGGGAATCACCTCTAAAAGTGAGGTGAGATCGGAGTATAACGAGATGAAACAAAAAGTATATGTGCCCATCTATTGAGACCTTATCTGGGAGTCCGTTTGTGGAGACGATCCGTATCGAGAAGGGACGGATACATAACCTTCCGTACCATAATGCCCGGATGAACCGTACCCGCAGGGAGCTATTCGGAGCGAGGGAAGAAATTGATCTCGCGGGTTATATTCATCCGGGGCCTCATCAAGAACGTACCAAATGCCGGGTGGAATATACCCGCGAGGTCTTAAAGGTAGAATACGTTCCTTACCGTATGCGTCCGGTTCATTCCTTGCGATTGGTTACATGCGATGAGATCGATTATTCCTATAAGAGTACGGATCGTCAATGCCTAAATGATTTATTCGCCCAACGAGCGGGACATGACGATATCTTGATAATCCGTGACGGTTTGCTGACCGATACTTCCATTTGCAATGTCGCCCTTTGGAATGGTGCCTCTTGGATCACTCCCGCACGCCCTTTGTTATGTGGTACGATGCGTGCTTACTTATTGGATAAAGGCTTGGTACAGGCCGGGGATATCCCGGTAGAGGATCTGCCTAAGTATACCCGGATCCGTCTGTTTAACGCCTTGATCGGGTTCGGTGAAATCGATGAGATCATGCGTATATACGTATGACCCTACGCGAGTATCGGCGTGGCCCTGTGCCTATATAGATAAGGGGTTACACCGATATCCGTGTGGCCTCTTACCTATATAGGCATGAATCAAGGTGTTTCCTAGAACAATATATCCACCTCCATATTGCTGATCCATTCTACGGGACGGCCGGCCACCTTATTGCAAGTGACGGCGAATTTCAAGGGGAGGATAATTCCCAACGGGATGCGTAACCATCCCGGCATATTGAAATTATGGACACCGATCAGGGAACCTAGCTGGATACCGACCGAGGGAGCTACCAAGAAACGGGTCTCGTCATTACGGCGGTCTATACCCATCTCGAAATAACTATACAGGCCGAGGAAACGTTTCGGGGAAACGAATATATCCATGTTATAATTGGCGCCCGCCTTCACGTTCCAGTTCTTGATCGTGTAGGAGGAGGAAGGGGCGTGCATATAATAACCGGAGATCGTAGGGGATACCCAATGAGCGATGTCGCCCGGCTCCATGATCATGCCTTTCCCTTTCCCGAACTTATGCCAATTGATCATGCTGACGTTCAAGCGACCGCCATACGTCATGACACCGTCCCGGTTGCTATGGATCGGCGTACCGATCAGGAACATGAAGGAGTTGGCTACCCTCGACCGGATAAAGTTGCGGGTAAAAGGCTCTTGTACGATCAGCTGTAGCTCATCCTTACGGTCGGCGACGGAAGCTTCCAAGGGGACGTCATCCAGATCCGTCCCGAAGGGGATCGGGAAATCCTTGATTACCGGGAAACGATCGTAGACGAACTGGGGCAGGTCGTCTCGTTCGGAAGGGATCTCGTTCAAGATATTCTCGTCTGATCCTTCCAAGGCATTCTGGTAAGCTTTCCAGACTTCTACGATAGACTCGCAGGTGGCGGTCACGACTTGGTAGAATACCTTCGTCTCCCGCTCGTAGCTATCGCCTTTCTCCAAGGAATAAGGATGTTTCTCCGTTACTCGGATATGCCGGTAATCATCGGCCTCGTTGTACTCCATTCTGTTTTGGTTCAGACGTTTATCGCCGTAAGCGCTCCATGTCTCGCCTTTTAGGTTAGCGGTCTGTACGGGGATGGTATTGTAGAAATCGTGCAGGCTCTTATTGTTGGATACGGCGGAGGCGGAGAAGCCCCTACGTACCATTTGGTGTCCGGAGGCGAAGGAGTCTTGTAGGAAATGCTCGGCGAAAGCCTCGTACATCGTGGCGTAGAACATAAGGTTGCTGGCCATTTGCATATCTCCTTTACGCATCTCCTTGCCTGCTTCTTGCGCTAGGTAGATAGCGAAGATGTGGATGCAGAAATACTTGCTCATGGAGGGCAACTGATTCAATTTATTGAAGACCTTGTTTACTTCCGAGGGGCGTTGAAGGCGGCGGATCAGCTCGGGGTCGATCATCTTCAGATGCTCGTTCAATCCCTTGCCATAGGCGTAGAAGTGGGAGAGATCCTTGATCGCCAGGATACCGTAAGCCAGATTGATGTCGAGCAGCTCCTTGCTGTTGGCTCCGGTGAGGAACTCGTTCATGGCTTGTGTCTCCAAAGCCAGCGTACGGTTCGTCTTGGAGAAATGGGTCTGCAGGCCTGTCTCCAAGAGCATGGGATTTTCCACATGGTCGCCGGCCAATCCGCAAAGCGTACCGTAGGTCACGATATTCGGCAACTGTGTCAGCTCATTCATGGCGTAGGCGTTCGAGCCGGGCATATGCGACATGTTGAGGATTTGCAGCAAGGCGCTATCGGCGACGGCCTCGTTGGGGAAGATCCCGTTTTCCACCAGATAACGTGGGAGAAGGCTCATGGCACGGTCGCCGATCTTACGATGCTCGGCGAAATCCCATGCGAAGGCCGAACTTGTTATTGCGCTGATACCCATAAGTAGGCATCCGCGGTGAAGAAGTTGTTTAATAGTGTTTCTCTTGTTCATATCTATACTTGTTTATAATTATCTGAATAACTCAAGCGCGAACTTCAACCCGACGCTTTGATACTTGAACTTCTCGAAGCCTAGGAAAAGCGCTATATGAAAAAGGTCGCTACCGATACCATACCCGAGCTCGCTGTAATTCGGCAATACGGGAGTCCATAGCTGGCTGAGGTAGAAACGTTCGGACACGAGGTATTTATGCGCCTTGGGATTGGGCTTGAGGAATCGCAATAGAATGAATGGGCTCTCGTACATGAGGTGCCCTTGAATATATTTGTCGGAGGCATTGCACCAATCCCCACCCAGATTATGAAAGATCCCGCCAAACCGGTCGCCCCAAGGCTCGGGGAAATAACGTTTGGCGAAATAGCTAAAATCGGCGAAGTACATGTTATGCTGGTTAAAAAAGAGTCCACCGCTTAGATTGTAACTCAGTCGTTCGGATAAGCCCAGCCGTACGGTCTGGTTCATGCCGGCCTCCATCCGCCAATAATTTCCCGTACAGCCGAGCAGGTCCGGTATGCTTCGTGCCAGCTCGATCCGGAAGGTCGGGTAATGGGAATGTAGGTACTCTTTCCGGTAACCGTCCATCCAGTAATATTGCCGGGGCGTGTAGGTAAGGCCGATAACCGGGGTGAACTCATTATGATCCTTTAGATCCAATCCGGTATCCTTATTCTTTTTCACGGGCGTACGATAGTGGTATGCGAGTCCAGCCGAGAGCCGGAAGCCGTTCATCAGTTCTATCTGGTTCATCAGCTTGGCATAGTAGTGCTGGAAATACTTCAAGTTGAGATCTTCGAAACGGATTGGGGTATCTTTTAGGATCTCGTTGATCTGGTGGATCACTTCGGAGGAATAGCTTTGGTTGTCATTGGCTATCGTGAGGTTGAGGATGCCTTGACGCTCGGGGTGATACTCCCAGTCGGTTGTTAGCCGTAGGCGTAGCTCTTTCTCCTTGAATAGGAAACCGATCTCGGGGTGGAAGCGTAGCTGACGGTCATGCTCGAATGTCTTACTGATACGTGCTTCTTGCTTATAGGTGATCCCGTTGCTTCCGAAAGATAGCTGGAACGGGTTGAGAAGGCCGGAATACTTCACACGAGTACTCTTGTAATCCCTGTTGACCGTGCTGGTGAGCCGCTCGCCGAGTTGGAGGTAGCGAGTGAGAGCGCTGCTGTCCGCTTCCGTCCTCACCACGTTCGTTCCGGTGGTGTACAAGGCTTTCTCGTCGGTAGTGAGCGGCTTGTCCCTCCGGCTGTTCCAATAAGTGCTGTCTTGGGTAAAGGAGAGTGTGTCGGAGGTGATCGTATAGTATTGGGTTTGATCGAGCGAGTATAATTTCCTGCTCTCATGGTCTTCCTCTACCCAAGAGATTGATTTATAGCGGAAAGCGGCGTGGATGTCGCTCTCTATCCGGTTGCCTAGGGCATGGTAGCAGACTTGCAGGTCAGCCTCTTCCGGGAGGATGAAATGCTTCTCGTCACGGTTGAAACGTATGCTTAGGTTGAACTCGGAGAAAGAGGAGTGCCCTTGTATCTCGATACGGTCGATGGTCCAGAGTTCGTCGGTTACGTACAGGTTTCCGGATAGTAGTTTCTGGCTCCATTGGCGAGGGGTGAAACGGATGTTATACACAGGGATGCCGGAGATCGTGTCCGTGCCTTCCTGCCGAAACGTGTAATATTTGAAAGCATCGGGCGAGAGTGGCATGATCATTCCCTTATTGTAGATCGTGGGGGAGTAGACGTTCAAGTTGACGAACGAGGCTATCTCCTTGTAATGCCTTCCGGCGGCGAGATGGCTGCTGTTGATGGCTACAATCTCGTTGCGATAATGGTTGGGAGCGTCGTAGCGGGTGAGGCCACTCATCTCGAAGAAGGCATCGCGGGGATGACGCTCTATCGGGAAGACCAGATAGGCGTATCGTAGCAGCTTGTTCTTCCGGGGAACGTGCGTACGGCCTTTCACGTAGGTCTCCGCTTCATAGCTCTCGAGGACGTGCTCGTAGATGGGGGCTTGATGGATTACCTGCCGCATGATGGAGTCGGCTCGTGTGACGGGTGTCTTCTCTTGTGCCCGCAGGCCTGAATGGACTAGCGGGCACAGAAGAAGTATGGATAGTAGAATAAGGTGTCCCGTCTCGATCCTCATCCTGTCAATGTATGGCGAAGGTTGGGCATACTAATGCGCAAAGATGGCAGCCGACACATTTTTGCTCGTCTATCACCGGTTTGCGCATAGAGGTGAAACGGATAGCTTGATGTCCACCGTCGTTACAGGAAACGAAACAGCGTCCGCAGCCGAGGCATAGGCTGTTATCTACTGTCGGGCGGTGTATCTGCGTACGTTCCAGTTTCTCGGGGGGTACGATGTTCGGTAAAGCGATACCTATGAGGTCGGATAGGGTTTTATATCCGTTCTCTTGCATGAACAGTCGTAACCCTTCGCATAGATCGTCGATGATCCGGAAGCCGTATTGCATCACGGCGGTACATATCTGTAGGTTCGTGCAGCCTAGTAGCAGGAAATCGAGGGCATCCCGCCAAGTCTCTATACCGCCTATCCCGCTGATAGGCATCTTGCCGGCAGAAGGATCGCTCGCCAGCTCATGTATGAACCGGAGAGCGATAGGGCGCACGGCTTTCCCCGAATAGCCGGACACGCTGCTCAGTCCGCAGACAACGGGCCGGGCCGTAAGCGCTTTCTCATCGATACGGGTGATACATTTGATGGTGTTGATGGCGGCTATCCCGGTGGCTCCTCCTTCGTGGGCGGCGAGCGCCACGGGTGTCATCTGCCCGATATTCGGTGTCATCTTCGCTAGTATCGGCAGATGGGTACCCCGGCGTGTGGCGGCGGTGAACCGGCGTACCAGTTCCGGGCTTTGTCCTACGTCGCTGCCCATCCCTTCTTGCGTCATTTGTGGGCAAGAGAAGTTGCACTCAATGATATCGGCCCCAGCCTGCATGGAATATTGGGCAAGTCGTGTCCACTCATCGTCTGTCCGTCCCATAATGGAGGAGATGATTAATTTGTCAGGATAGCGTTGCTTGAGGCGATAGAGAGTATCGAAATTCTCTTCGACAGAGGCTTCCGACAATTGTTCCATGTTCTTGAATCCGATGAAAGGCACACCATCCACCTCCATTTGGTCGAAGCGGGGGGATACCTCATGGCTCGGATAGAATGATATCGTCTTGAAGCAGATACCGGCCCAACCGGCTTCGAGGGCCCGGACGCACATCTCGTAATTATGGGCTACGGGCGAGGAGGCCAGTATAAAGGGGTTGGCGCAGCGGACACCACAAAAGTCGATCGCCAAGTCCGGAGACGAAGTGAGGGGAGAACTATCCGTCGGGTTTGGCATATCTTGTAATTGCCGTACGATCTGGGTGATGGATATCGCCCGGTCGGTTCGTCCGCGGAGGCAGGCCTTCTCGCAAGGATGCCCGTCGCAATCCTTGCAGGCTTCCATCCGGTAGGCCCGGAGGATAGCTCCCGCTAGGTTGTCCATTTTACAGGCCCGCAGCAAGCGGCCCGGATCTAGTCCGGGCTTGCATGCCTTCGTGCAGACAGGGTCATCGCACAGATAACAGCGATTCGATTCTTCCGTTAGGAGGCGTTTTCTCTGGAGGAGGTTTGTCTTCATGGCTTCTAACTGTATTATCTCACTACTTTCTGTACTTTCCGGTAACGTTCGGTCACGACCTCCACGGTGTACAGGTGTCCGGGCAGGCTGAAGATTGCTTTTCCGGATACCGCTTGCTGGTGACCAGCCAACGTGCCGTTCATGCTGTAGACGTTGACGGTGGCTCCCGGCAGGCAATCTACCGTAAGCATGCCGTCGAGGAAGCGGATAGACAGGGGCTCGTCGGTTGTTACCTCCTCATTGCCAGTGGCGCTCACGTCACCTCGTACATAGGTGATGTTGTTGATGTCCCACGCCAATACGAAGGGTTTGTCGCTGTTTACCATGAAGGGAAAGGTGTCGGTGCCGAAGCTGATCTTCCGTTCGAGTAGCTTGGGGTAGTACTGGTCACGGAGCGTGTTCGACTTCTCGGCAGTGAGCAGATAGAGGGTGGATGAGAAGGACTCGGCTGTCTCTTCCGGCCTGACGTGCTTGTCCGTGCGTCGTATCTTCGAATAGGATGCGCTGATACCCTGCGAGGTTGTCGCTGTGGTCTGGTCTGTCCATTCCCAAGAACTTTGGTTCTCTAGTTGGAAGAAGGGGAATTTCAAATCCATAAGGCTGATGGCACCTTTGGTCCGACTGTCGGAGATTGTGCCGCTGGTTTCCAGCGTCATGTCGATCCGTTCGGAGTTGAGGCTGAAGTTGACGGACTTGCTGACATTTGGCTCGCTGGCGGTCATGGTGAGGATCTCACGGGCCTCCCAGTCTCCAAGTTTGCTTGGATTGTCTATGCGGAAAGGCTCTAGGTCGAGAGGCACTTCTACTTGTTTGATACTCTGCCGTGTCATGTAAGTATAGCTGAATATGGGCATTCGTACACTCTGTCTCCGGGTGGGGGAGAGGTATTCTAGGTCGCAACGGGTCAGAATGGGTACAGAGTAGAGGGCGATGGCCCGGTAGTCTGCTGTGTCGTTTGCTTCGAAGGTAACGGTGATGGACTCGGACTGGCTTGTTACTTCCTCGTGTTGTTTCTGGAAGGAGTATCCGCCGCCGAATGCTGCCGTGAGTTTATCCGTATGCGGTCCGAAGGAGCATTTTAGGTCACTTTTATAGAGTCGGCTCACGGAGTTGCTGGTGCCCGATCCCATGGTGAAGGCAAGGCTTGAGGCTACGCCGAGGTCGCCGAACCACTCGTTATTATCCACTACCGTTGGAGGTGGTCCTTCGATGATGCCGACGAGGCGCACGAGATTGCGTAGCTCGCTGTTGCCGAACAGGGCCTTCTCGTCGTTGAAGGAACTGCGTCTCTCCACGATCTCGTTGGAGCGGATGGAGGCGATGTAGGCGTGCTTGTACCAATGGTATGGAGTCTGGTTACCTCGCAGCAGGTAGATATATTGCTTGTAGTAGAGCCCTCCGCCGGGAGCTGTCTCGGTGGTAGGATCTGCCGCGGTGGCTACGACCGTGTAGCCGTAGGGCAGGTCGGTGTAGATGGGTGCGTCGGTGGCGAAGCTGTTGCTGCCGGGGTAGAATTTCTTTAGGAAGTGTTCGCCCGTTCCCTTGCCATCATAGGTACAGTAGCTGAAGATCAGGGGATTTGAGGAAGCTTTGTAGCCGCTGGTATTGTCGGCTGCGTAGCCTTCTATATCGGCTTGGATGAGCTTGAGCGAGAAGGTCTTCGAGCGTCCTATGTCGTGATGCGCGTATTCTTCCCAGTTGGAGGGCCATATGTTATCCTTGCCATACTCGCCGCTGTAGCTGAATGCCTCGAAGGTACCGCTCTTGAGTCGGCCTATGATGAGTTTCTCCACGTTCTTTTTCTCGGTGTCGTCGTAGCCGTACCACGAGGTGGCGTCCCAGTGGTCGTCGGGATCGTATTCCATTGATATGCCTGTTGAGCCTTTTAGCTCGATATTATCGTGTCCGGCGTTGCGCACGGTGCCGCACCAGTCCCAGCCGCTGTTCAGCTCGGGGTCGCCGTATTGGTAGACTTGCAGTTTCTTGTTGGTGCGGCGGTGTAGGATGACGCAGATCTTGTCACGGTAGATGGTGGCGGCGAAGTTGGCGTAAGTTTTCCCGTCATCGAGCATACGAGTTTTCTTGTATTCTCCCTTTTTCATATCCACCTCGCCGATCCATATCTGGCCATTGGTATTATTCTTCCAGAGCACGTAGAAGCGATTGCGGTATACGATGATCTCGGCATCTTGGTATACGCCGAAATCATTGAGAAAGATCATTTTCTTACCGGTGTCGCCAACGGTGGATTGTTCCATTGTCCGGGTCTCGCCGTTCACCTCGAAAGCGATGAGGCGTATGGATGAGGGGCCGTTATTATCTATGTAGACCCCGTAGAGCTTCCCTTGGTAGTATTGTGCGTCGGTGAAGCAGTAATAGGCCCCTCCGTCTTTATCGATATTGTGGAATTCTTTCACCTTATACAGTTCGGGATGTTGGCTGATCTGTGCCTTGACGGTGGTGGTAGAGGCACAGATAAGCAAAAATATGGCGATCAGCCGTATCGCTTGTGCTTTGAGTGTCGTTCTCATGTATATATCTGTTTAAGAGGTTTAGAAACTGATATTGAATTGTAACTGTACGGACTGCCTCTTGCCGAAGCTTCCGTTTACTCCGAGCGAGATGTTGTCAGCGAGGAAATAGTTCACCCCGGCCAAAGCGTACAGCTTGTGACGGGCGTGGAAGGTCTCGTCGATACGAACGGTATAGTCCTCGCCGGCATATGTCTTGGTGAACTCGTACCGGTCTTTCATCGTGTAGTCCTTGTAGAGGATGCCGGCGTAGGGCACGAAATTGCCCAGTGCGTATCCGGCTACTACGGGCACGGCCCACTCTAGGTAACGGCGGTTGAGGCTGAGGTCTCGCAAGGGGATGGTCTTGCCTTGGTAATACACCTCGGTGGTCATGTTATCGCTGTTGGCATAGCGCACGCCGGGTTGGGTAGACATGAAAAAGCGGTCGGTGAAGGCATGGCCGTAACCTAGCCCTCCGCTGTAGATGGGTATCATGTTCTTGCTGAAGATGGTACTGCTTAGGTCGTCATCATCTCGGAAAGTCTCCTCGTGGGTGAAGTTGGTGGTACCGATGCCTGCCCACAGGCTGAGATTGTCCCATACACGATAGGAGAGGCGCAGGGAAATACTGTTCATGATGAGTCGGTGACTTACCGAGTGATTGTCCTCGTCGATTTGTTCGGAAGTCCAATTCTCCGGGTTTCCCATCTGCCCATCTTCATCCACGCCAAATGACGTGGTGGAGAGCCAAGGGGTACTGGTATCGTGACTTCCGTTGATCTGTAAGTTGAAACGTTTTTCCCCCGTAGGATATTTGTCTAAGGGGATCAATATATCCGCCTTGGCTTGATAGACAGTAAAAACGGATAAGAGTAGGAGTGTAAAATGTCTCATATCGCTATTTATTTAGTTGAATCATTTACGTTGTTATAATATAGGTTGGCGAAGTACTCGATGGGAGTGTTGCCCGTCACCTCCTTGAATTGGCGGTAGAAAGAGGTACGGGAGGTAAACCCAGCCGTCTTGTATAACTCCTGCGGCTCTTGTGTGAGGCACTTGGAAAATTCCCGTATGAGGTACTCTACCCGATAGATAGCCAGCCAGCGACTGAAGTTCATACCCGTCTGATTGTTCAAGGTAGAGGATAGCCGGGTACGGTTCGTGCAAGCGAGGTTGGCCAACTGGCACAAATTGAACTGTGGATCGAGATAAGGCTTCTTATCCTCCATGATTTGTAAGATGCGGGCATATAGCCTGCGTTCGATTAGGGATGGCTTTTGCTTTTCTTCCATATTGGTACTGTCTTAAGTAACCCGCATAAGAGGGACTTGCGAGGTCAAATATAGACAGTCCCATTTGGTAAATCAAGGGATGAGAAAAGATGCGAACGTATTGAAACTTGATCCGAACGATCTGGTACACCAAAGGCCGTAAAGCCCCTGCATCAAAGGCTAGACACGTACTTTAACAGATTATTTGCCGGTCTCTTTTCGTACGTTTCTGTATTGGTTGGGTGTAAGTCCGGTGACTTGCCGGAACTGCCGGAAGAAGGAGGTTCGGGAGGTGAAGCCTGATTCGGAGGCTAGTGCGGTGATGTCGCTGTCGGGACGTAGGGCGACGAGCGAAAGGAGGTGGTGTACCCTGTATTCAGCCAGCCAACGACTAAAGTTCATTCCCGTCTGCCTATTGAGGGTGGTGGATAGTTGTGTTCGGTTAGTACCCACTAGACGGGAGAGGGTCACAAGGTCGAGATTAGGATTTAAGAAAGGCTTTTGCTCTTTCATAACTGATAGGATTCGTTGATATAGGAGATTATCAGCTTTTGTTGTGACCTCGGTGTTTGCCTCTGAATGATCTGGTAACTTTATTTGTGGCCGGGAGATTAGCGGAAGCGGATCGTGTATTAGCAACCAAGCCGCATGATGGCTTATCAATAAATCGAATAACTGGCGTAGGCGACGGCGATGATTTCTCCACCAAAGGTATCCTCCGGTTAGGATAGCCATGAGCAAAATAATGACTCCGGTAAGGATATACTGGATGAGCCGTGCCTGTTCCGCTTCCGCCTTCTGACTTTTTAAGCGGGTGGATAATAGTTCGTTTTGCAGGCTTTCGCTGATCATCTTTCTGCGTATGTTCATTTGCTCTTGGGCATAATGGGATTGTAGGGAGTCTGCCCGGTTTGCCTGTTGGATGGCTTCCGATTGATTTCCGGTCGCATAATGGCATTCGGACAACATACGTGCCACACGCACCTTATATTCCTCGATATTGTCTTTGTTCCTCAAGAGAGGCGTGGCGACATTATTGAATGAGACTCTGTCTAATTCCTCCAATACGGATAGTGCCTCTTTGTTTTTTCCATGTTTCCGGAGAGAGACGGCGTATTCCATGAAGAGTTGATATTGCAGATAGCTGATCGTGTGTATTTGGTGTTTCGCCTGAAAGTGGCGGATATCGGTAATGCATCGTTGGGTCCATTCCTCCGCTTCGGCGGTCTTTCCCGTACGGCTTAATGCTATAGCTTTTACTAAGTGAGGAGAGCTTATCACTTTATATTTCAAGTTCACCAATGCTGAATCCGCATAGATGAGTGCTTGGGGATATAATCCACATTCAAGACAAGCGCTAGCCGCCGTGATATACCAGTTTTGAGGATTTATATATGCATATTTTCGTGCCTCGTTTATCCATCGCTCGCATTCTGCGGGTTGGCGTATCTGTGCGTGAAGAAATGCCATACGCAGGTGATTCATGAGAAGGTGCTTGTCTTTTATGCGGATGGCATAAGGTTTCATGCGGTCGAGTAGCATTCTCGCATGTGCCGTGTCCTGTAATCTGCAATAGCGGGTGTATATGATTTGGCGGGTTGCCAGCAAAAGCGAGTCATTCCCTATTTCTTGGGCATGGGTTTCTATCTCTTCGCATAGCTGGTCGTTCAAGGGACCGCTCAACAAAGAATAATCATTCAGTTGCGCTATTTGCTGATCCAATTGCTGCTTGGGTGGAAGAAGAGAGTGGGAGTCGCAGGCGTAAAGGACTGACAGTAGGAATATGTAAAGTATGCTTGTTTTCATGATGTCATAGTTTTATTTGTAATTCCAGACCGAAAAAAGGCTGGGTATTTTGTTGAAGGTAAGATCTCGTGCTGGCCGAATAGCGAGTGGGGCGTAAATCGGCGAGGTTGTTGGCAAAGAATGCCAGCGTGATGTGCTCTCCGAAAGCTTTGTTTACCCGAATATTCAGCATACCATATGGTTTATAAGAGTTTGGCAGGAATCGTTCCGGCGCAGTGGTGGAGAGTAAAGGCGCGAAGGCTGGATCCTCTTTCTGTGTCTCGGTGAACGGATGTATGATTCCGTCTGTTCCACACCAATATAGGGGCCATACATTCTCGCCAGTGCTACCGTTGTAGAGCGTACGATATTTATAGAGCCATATCATTTGCCACGTAAGGGTAGTGACCAGTCCGATTTGGGGGATGCGGGTGATGAAACGGAAGTTCGTGGAGATGATCTCCGAACGACTTTCATTTCCCGGTCCGCCTTGCTTGTCGTAAAAACCTACGTAGGGGTATTCTGTTTTATCTGTGTACTGGATCGGCCAGATCCCGTTAAGGGCCGTATTCTTTTCTCGTACATATAACCAGATCCCGTCTACGATTAGGGAGGTACGCAAGGGTGAGAAAGTCCCGAGGTCCGCTACCATCTCGATCCCATGTTTCTTCCTATGGAATGTATTGACTGGTACAGATACCGGCGTGTAACTATATTTCTCTTGATAAGGGACAGCCTTACCGTTCACCCATACCTGTCCATTTTTGTATTCAGGACGAAGTTGGGCGGTTGATAGATAATCATATTCCCGATAGCTGAATGGAATATATTGCGCCGAGGAGGAAAAGCCATCCATTTGTTTCTCGAAAAAAGCGGTCATGTCAAGTCGGATGGCCGGAGTCTTCCCTATAAGGCCAACCTCTATCTTTCGATTTACGGTAGGTTTTAATTTCATATTTCGTTCCATTCCGGGGGCATGTGTCGTGAGAATACCGAGGGTGTTTCCATTTTCATTGCTATCATTATAATAGAAAGAGACCTTATCATTATAAATAGCTTCCGGGTAGAGTTTTTCCAATGTCGGCATGAAACTGATCCATCCGACCCCGGCTTTTAAACTCAATGTATAGCCGGAGGGAGAGGAGCAGAGAGACCATAAGAGATTCAGGCGAGGTTCTGTCTGATAGATTAAGGCATAATCCCGGCTTTTCAATCCTTGATTTCTTAATCCGGCTTCTACATGGAGGTTGGAAGTCCGGTATGTGGCCTCAATGAAGCCACCGAACGTATGCAAGGACGGGATTTCCCGGAATGAGCGGGGACGGATAGATGTAGAAGGAGGCCTCTGCCGATCGAAATCCCTGCCTCGCCCTTCGTTACCCTCACTACGGTATGAGAATCCGGCTACTAAGCTGATCTCCCTCCCTTGTCGTAGAGGGAATAAGGTAGACGCCAGCATCTCGGTTTCTACATAAAAAGGTTGGCTTTCATTGACTAATGTGTACATGTAGTTTGAGGATAAAACACGGGCTTCCCATTCGCCGCTCTCTTTCTGGTCTGTATAAAGCTGGCTAGAGGCATTGTTGACCTGACTCTTTGTTTGTTTGCTTTTTTGAAGGGAACCGTCTATTCTCAGAGACAGCTTCTTGAGCCAACGTCGGTCGGGTTGCCATTCCCCTTGTATGGAAAATCGCTGATCCAATCGTTGTCTTTGTGTATGATTCTGCTCGTTGACGAATTGCTTTTCCTTTCCTATGCGAGAGGTGTAAGTAAGGCTTAATTCTAGTTTTTTCCCTGCGGGCAACCAATGGTAAAGGTTTGCCAAGCGTATGCCGCCGGTATGGAAATCGCCTTGGCTGGTATAGTCCGCTAACAGGTTGAGCGTATGGCCTTGTGGGGAGATACAGAAGCCTTTTCCAAGCATATATTGTTTCAGTTTCGGATTGTAACGTATGCTGGTGGAGAGAGGCATTCTACCTTGATGAGTCTTGAGTAATAATACGCTATTTGTTAAGTTTCCGTACCGGGCAGAAGGTATTCCCCGGATGATTTCCGCCTCTTTCACTTGGTTGAGAGATAGAAAACGGGCATCATATCCTTCGTAAGGCTCGTTGATGCCGGTGTTGAAATGAAGAGGAGAGCCGTCTACCCATATTTGGGCACCCATAGCTGCGTTCTTATGAAATTGGTTTACCCCGTTCTTTAAAGAAACCTCTCGCACTGAGAAATATTGTGCGTCTGTCACCCCAGAATTATTGGTGAGACCTCCCGGTAATAATTGTGTCAGATCAGCGATCGTGATCGGTTGCGTATGTTCCAACGTTGACGCTGGAAGCAAGGAAACCGTACCCGGAGTCTTAGACTCTATGGCTGTTACCAAAATGTTGGGTAAATAGAAGGACAGAGTATCCGGTTGCTTTTGCCCGTGAAGGTAATTGCCCGGATGAAGTGATGACAATAAGAGAAATATCGTCACGATCTTTATTGGTGTTTTGTACAAAGTTGAGTAACGCATAGTATTAAGACCTATTATAGCCAGATGACAATACTGAGATTTCCGCCCCCTCCGAGGGGCGATTGAGGACTTGTCGTTTGTTCGAGACTACCTATTAAACGAAATCCCGCTGATAAGGCGGAATGAATGGGATGCCGATATTCCATTTCCGCACCGATACCCAGACGGGTTGCCGTGCGAGCAATAAAATCCTCGTTCACTTTTTGCATGTTCTGCTCTAGCTTGATTTCTGCAGAGCCATTCTCATCCTTCTGCGTTTCCTTCTCCCATTTGATCTCGGTGCCATAGCCCGACACGATATACACGGACGGGCGGATACTTAGCTTGTTTTCTTTAGGTAGGCGGATTTGTCGAAGAAACGCGATCTCTCCGTGGAAGAGCCCTGTATATTGTTTGACCGTAAAAGGATATATGTAGAAATCATTTTCCAAACGATTCCATCCGACAGTCATTTGCCATGTGGATACCTTTTCGCCCGAAGTATCATTCTTTGTCGCCTCGTAACTTAGTTGGGTAGATAACATCCGTTGCCTTGCTAGGCGATAGGTGGCGAATGTAGTCCATATGGCAGACGAGCTTGTGGTGGGATTCCGTTGTAATATGCGGTTGGCCGTAGTTTGGTTGAATCGGGCTGTGGGCGACAATATATGTAATTTTGTAATTAATTAATATAATGAATTTTACAGCAGCAACTAAAGGGTAATTCTATGATTTAGTACCATTTTAGTATCGCTATTTGGCTTTTGAAATAAATCAAGAGATGGAGCAAATTACATTAGATAATTAATGTCCTCGGCTGCATAAATCATATTTGTTTACCGTCTTCAAATTTGCAACACTTTTCAGAGATAATCAAATGATTAGTTTATAATGCCGCCAAAATGGCTATCTATTATTTTTGCGTTTATATTTCGTAGTATTTTTACAATAATCGTGCTTATAGTTTTTTTATTTGAAGTTTTGTTTGTATCTTTGCACCGTATAATGATAAAAACAACGATTATGATAGCAGAATTCAGCATTGAAAATTTTTTTTCCATTAAATCGGTTCAGAAAATCAGTTTTGAACCATCGACAGATACTTTTATGTCTGATGAGTATTCATATGAAGTTAAGGATGGGGTAAGATTGCTGAAAGTAGGCATCATCTATGGCGCCAACGCTTCTGGCAAGACGAATATATTAAATGCCATCGAATTTTTCAAAATATTGGTTTTGAGAATGCCCAAAGACCGGAATGAGAAAACTGGGGTTGTTCCTTTTATGCTGGATGATACTTCAAGGAACGAAAAGACAAAGATGTCAATGGTGTTTTATATTAATCAGTCGAAGTACATCCTCAGTTTTGAATTGGATGCAAAGCATATCTATTCCGAAACATTGATTGTTTATGACTCCATTCGTCCTACCAAATTATATAACCGAAGTTATGATGCTGCGACAGATTCCACGTCCATTGACTTTGGCGTAAATCTGAAAATGACGAAAAAAAGCCAGGATGTGATTTCCGGTAACACGATCAATAATTGCAGTGTGCTTGCAGCATTTGGCAAAAGTAACGTGGAACGTACCAAGCTTAATGATGTGTACGATTATTTTGCCAAGCAGGTGAAAGATGTATTGGCTCCCGGTATGTTGCTTTCGGGATATGTCAAATCACGATTGGATAAAGACGAGGCCGGAGATTTGAAGAAATTCATTTTAAATTTCTTGAAAGCGTCCGATTTCAATATAGAAGATGTGGTATTACATGAAGAGGAGGAGCTGATTACACCTGAATTGGAACAACTGATTCAGAATGCTCCTATTGATAAAGATGCAAAGGCTGAAATGCTTAGAAAGGGAAAAATTACAAATACGGAACTGACCTTCAAGCATAAGGCAGGCGATAAAGTATATGATTTGTCGGAAGAATACGAGTCCAATGGCACCATGAGGTTCTTGGGAATGGCGGTGATACTGAATTTCTTGTTAAAGACCAATCGATTTGTGCCCATTGATGAAGTGGAAACAAGTATTCATTATGAGCTGCTTGCTTATTTTATAAAAGTATTTTTGGCGAATAGTAACGGAACATCCCAAATGCTCCTGACCACACACGACATCAATCTTCTCAACGAGGATTTTATTCGCCGTGATACGATATGGTTTACCGATAAAGATGAACTTGGCGAAACTAAAATAGTACGTCTGTCTTCTTTGGGACTGCATAAGAATCTTTCCCCATATAATGCATACAAGCAAGGGAAACTGGTAAAGCTGCCGTTCTTGGGTAGCCAGTATATTAACCTGAATGACTAATGATATGGGGCGGACAGTAACAAAAAGTATCGCCATCATAGGCGAGGGAGAAACGGAATGGTTCTATTTCGATTCTCTGAGGATCGCGTGCCGCTATCCATTCAAGGTCGCTCCGGATTTTCCACAGCACAGTGACATCAATCATATTCTAAAACTGGTAGAATCTTATTTGAACAAGCAATATGACTTTATCGTGTGCCTGTTCGATATGGACAGACTATTTCAGTTCCCATCTGAAATGCAGTTGTATCAGCGGGCAAAGAAAGAGTATAGCAAGAAGAAATATGCCGGAAAGGTTATGTTCGTAGAAACGAATCCTTGCACAGAATTTTGGTTTCTGCTCCACTTCTTGCCTAATGTGGTTTGTCGGCGATATGAAAGTTATGAGCAACTGCTTCCCGAATTGCAGAAATATATGCCAGGGTATGAAAAGACAAAACGATATTTCATACGCACCAACCTATATAAATATCTGACAGAGAATGGTGATTTGGAACGAGCCATGTCAAACTCAGAAAAATTGTGCCAACTCTGTAAAGAATCGCCGGAGGATTTGAAGGCATATTCGGAGGTACATAAGGTGATAGAGTTATTAATTAATTTATAATATTTACATTTGTAAAAAATATGAGTTTTGACAAAAACAAACATTTAAAAGAAGTGTTAGATACACATAAAATGTGTCACGTCCAGGATTTCGTGAATAAAGTAATAAACCGTAGAGAAGAGATTAGAGCCAAGATGCACAACTACTATGGTAGCGATAAGTATCCATCGTTTGAATCTGGCAGTTTTGCTAAGCATACCGCCACCAATGTAAAGTTTGACCTTGATTTGGTGGAGCCGTTCAAACGTAATGCTTTCGGAACATTACAGGAGATGTTTGATAGCGTACACGATTTCCTTGCAGAGGAATATAAGAATACTGGTGTGACTATTCGCAGGCAAAAGGTTTCAATTGGCGTAAGTTTCCCTATTGAAGAGGGAGATGAAAAGCCGGTTGAACTTGATGTGGTTCCTGGTAGAGAATTAAGCGATAACAACTATCTTGATTCGCATGATTTGAACCTATGTTTTAATGAAGACCATTGGGGATTCAAAAAGGGATCAAGCCAGAAAACGAATATCCAGAAGCAGATTTCGCATATCAAAGGCAAGTCGAGTGAGCGTCAAATTATTCGTCTGCTTAAAATATGGAAAAAGCAAAAAGATAAGAAATATAAGTCTTTTGTTATTGAACTGGCCGTAATTAGAGCCTTAGATGGCTATAATAGTGATATGGGGCTGTGGCCAAGATTAAAATATACGATGGAGTATCTACGTGACCACATCGCGGAAAGTAGTTTCCACCTTTTTGACCCTGGTAACACGAATAACGATGTCGTGGGGACTATGAAGGACTACGATAGACAATCGTTTAAATCTGATATGGAAAGCATGCTCAACAACATAGACAGTAATCCTGATTTATATTTGCCCTACTACTTCAAGGTAAACGAAAAATATTGCGGATATAAAGAGAAAGATACAGGTGCTGCTTATCCTTCAAGTACAAAACGGTTCGGATAGTAAAATATGATGACTGCAGATAAAATAAAGGAGTTGATAGGTTCCATTCCTGGTGTTAGTCTTATTGAAGATTTTATCATTGATGAAGCAGGTTCTTTAAAAGGCCGTATTGCCGTGGCTACAGATCAAGAACATGCTGACTTGGAATGGTATGTAGAGATTAGTCCTACTTATCCGTTTAAAACTATGGGCATGGAACCTATCCATTTTCAAAATAAAAGTCTGCTGGATTATCCACACATTATGCAGGGCGGTAATCTTTGTATGCACCCTGCGGAATATGATAATGCAGAGAGTCAGTTTGTGAACGACTTGGAACAGTTGAAGGAATGGGTTGAGAAATACTATGTAAGGGGAGAAAAGGATGTTCACTACGAGCATTTGGTAGTGAATCATCATACGATTCGTGGGCAGTATTATACTTTCTGTTTCGCAGAGACTCAAGAGGATTTTACTGAAGGAGACTACGGAATAGTACACTATACGACATTACTAGCAGGTCGTAAAAAAGACGTGCCAGTTATCAATTGTGTGGTACAAAAGTTTGTGTCGTGCGTGCAGGTAAAGAAGACGGAAAGGTTCTGTAAAATTAGTAAGTTCTACCAAGAATTAAAATCATTTAAGGGAGTATATTGTCTGCTGAACAACATTCCATCGGTACACAATAAGTTTATTATTGAAAATTACAATTCTATCAAGGAACTTTTCTCTCTGAGTCAGAAAAACTACATCAATAGTTTTGTGGTATCACATAGAGGTAAGTGTGATTTCTTTCCGTTGTTTTGTGGATATAGAATTCCCGAAGGTGGTGTTCACTGGCAGGCAATGATTCTTTTCATGGATGACCTACCGATAGAACCTGTGCGGGTGGGTACTGGTAAGAATAGGCTTTGGTTCACTGATTTTAGGCAAGGGCAAATTCAATGGGCAGAAACCGTGGATATTTCCTATAAGTATTTCTTTGGACGTGGAGCTATGCCCAAAGAAGTGGCTAATAAGAAAATGTTGATTATGGGTGTCGGGGCTATAGGTAGTATTTTGGCTGAAACTCTAACAAGATGTGGTGCGAAAAAACTGACTCTATATGACATAGACAATAAGGAACCTGGTAATGTTTGCCGGTCTGCATATCCTTTTTATACAGGTATAATTGAGAAAACCTTAGATATAACAAGTCTACTAACGCAGATTTCACCTCATGTTGAATGTACCGGTTTGAAGTCTATTGCTGATTTAGTGATAAAAACATATGCAGCAGAACATGAAGATAAAAGTAGGCTGGCGGAGTTATTTGACGAGTTTGATGTAATATTTGATTGTACTACGGATAATCAATTGATGCGGGTAATGGATTCTACGAAGACGAAAGCTCAGCTGGTTAATCTCTCAATCACTAATCACGCACAAGATTTAATATGTGCTTTTTCACCTAATGTAACAGAGACTGTTTTGTTGGTATATGACTTACTTAAGCGCAATACGGGAACCGATATGTATAATCCTACGGGGTGTTGGAATCCGACCTTTAAAGCTTCATATAACGACATAGAATGTAAGGTACAGTTTGCCACGAGGCATATTATCAGAATGTTGAGTCGCATGGAACCATTAAGTAATTTTTATATAACAGAAGACGATTTGAATTTAAAAATAAACAGGTTATGAAATATTATCTGGCGAGTGATGATTTGTATATAGAGATACAGGCTTCTGTGTTCAACCAAATACAGTTGCAGGCTGAGGGAGAGTATCCAAATGAGAACGGAGGGATGCTCGCAGGACGATATTCCACAGATAAACATACGGTATATATAGAAAAGGTTATAGTGCCTATGGAGAAAACAACTGGCAGGACAACCTTTATAAGAAACACCAAGGGTATGGAAAAAGTTTGGGAACAATTGGCCAATGATGGATTGCGATACGTAGGTGAATGGCATAGTCACCCCAATTGCTCCACACAATATAGCAGTACGGACTTATCAGCTATGGTAGATATAGAGAAAGAAGTGAGCATTGAGAATCCGTTATTACTGATTGTTAGTGTTAAACGTGATGAACTTAGTGGTCACACTTTCTATTGTTATAAGGATAATAAATTATTGGAATACAAAAAGATGGTAGATTTAAGAGAATTATTTCATGGCTTGCAAAAACAGATGTTAGCAAGTCTGTATGTAAATAGGGAGTTTATTAAACATGCCCCCAGCAAGGGTGATGCTACAGAACAACATTGGATTGAGTTTTTACGGACTTATCTTCCAGATAGATATAGGGTAGATAAGGCTATTGTAATAGATTCAACTGGTAATGTTAGTGATCAGATGGATGTAGTCATTTATGATGCAATTTACACTCCTTTCATATTTAAACAGGATGGTTTTATGTATATACCCGCAGAAAGTGTGTATGCTGTATTCGAGGTTAAACAAGATGTAGAAGGGAATATAGAATATGCTGCTCGGAAAATAGAGAGCGTGCGTAAATTGAAAAGAACAAGTATTGGTATGGTTGCCTCAGGAAAAACTGCGGCCGCTAGACCACTAACCAAGATAATTGGCGGTATTTTAACTACGACAAGCTCATATAGCGGAAACGATACGGTAAAAGCGCAGTTAAAGGAATTGAAAGGGCTACAGACATTGGATTTAGGATGTCTTTGTGATACAGGTAGCTTTTATGTTGATTATAACGAAACAGAACCTGAAGGTATAACCCCAACCAGCAGTATCGAGGATAATCGCAAATATATCAGACAAGTGTATGAAAGCCGCAAAGTAAAAGAGGTTAAGTTTAGCGATAAGGACGTGTCTCTTTTTACATTCTTTCTTCAACTTGTAAACTATTTAAAGTTCATTGGTACTGTCCCCGCGATAGATATCAATGCATACCTGAAGGCTATTCATGCAGAAATTGATGAAGATATTTAAAAAGATTTCGTGAACTTCCACATAATAATATTTCGTTTAAGAAAATAGATAGAAAGGGTAGAAGATATGCCTATAAAAAGAAGCCCGTAAATATGGTTTGTTCTTATGTATTGCTACCCAAATGCTTCGTGATATACCATAAGGGACATTAAGCTAAATGGGAACATTTCTGGTTCACTGGTTAATTAATGAACAAGATAAAAAAGCAGTTGAAAGTGCCGCATCTGCAGCAAATAGAAATATTCTTTCTTCCTTTCCTATCTTGGGAGAAGGTGAAGCTTTAATTGTTGGAGTTGATTTTCCAATGCCCCTTATTGTGAAAATCAATGCTCCAACAAAGAAACCAGATTCAAGAACCCCTAAGCTTACAAAACGATAAAATTAAAGTCTTAATATTGGCAAAGTGCTTACTATATCTACCGTTTGACAGGAGAGCATAATAACAGATAGGAGTAAGTCAAGAATATAACGGGGTTGTTCATGTTCTCTTGCCCAATCATTGGGGTCGTTCTTTATTTGGGATGCTTTGTCGATTGTGACGGCATAGCGTTCCATTACCCACTCGACTGCAGATTTACCATTAACGATGTATTCGTATGCTTTCAGTGGTATGTTCTCAATGATAATGTTCTCGTTATAAATGATACGGGTCTTATCGGCAACAAGTTTTCCACTCTCGTCACGAACTTTGGCAAACCTCATTTTATCAACGGCAAAGTATTGGTAGGTTTCATCCGTCCAGTCATTTTGCCAAATATCCATATCGCCATTCACTTCTACGCCACAAGTCCTATGAGCTGACATAGGCATTGCAGCGAAAAACAGATAATTTCCATCTTGCCCGATAGCCGGCTCGTTTATGTTTTGTTCGTAATTTAGATGCAGATCGGCAAGTTCTTTGCCTGCTTTATAAATGGACATGAAGTCCTGTACGCTATCCACAATGGGGATGCGTGGCAATGATTTTTTCAAATCATCGGCAAATCGCTCACGGTATTGCTTAGAATGAAGAAGCCCATACACATAGTAGAATATGTGTTCTTTGGTAATGTTTTTTGAACCTCCGAAACGGCTACGGACTTCTTTCAGAATCCAGTCGGTTATTCCGTCCCGGCGAATATATTTGGTAGTTTCCGCATCATCAAAGAGTGTTGCTTGGGAATTCTTGTTTTCCTCATACCAATATAAGGGGAAACATTGGCTATTAAATAATAGTTGATAATCGGACAATGTTTTTGAAATATAGCATGAAAAATCTTTCTCTCCAACGCCTTTAACACAAATGATGAGATTATCTGAATTAAAAGCAGTGAATTGAATACCTGGTCGCTCTATCAAATCCTTTTCATAGTACAAATTTTGTTTACAAAAGGGGCGGTACATGCTTTGATTTATTACATTAGAGGTATATTCAATCTCTTGATGCTTTGTCGCCTTTAAACGTAATCCCGCAGTCCAACTAATTTTTGTTGGGTCATTAGTAATATCATTTACAGGATAATTTATCTCCGAATTGTAATTCTGTATGAGCCTTTTTATATTACCTTTTAATACGTTCGAAGAATAATTGTAAGTCCAACTATCTCTACCTGTGGCAATATTTGGCCCATTTACAATAAAAATAGAATGTGAATTAGAGTTTAATTTCTTATCAGGGTTCAATGGAATCAAATTATCAAACACCCCATCACGTTGATTTATCCAATCAGCTTTATCATTAGGTGTGATAATCTGCCATTTCAATTTCTCTGAAGAAATGGAACGGAAATCTTTTACCATCATGAGTTTCTGCTCACGACTAAGATAATCACCTATATCGTGATAATGGATAATAGCCTTTTGACCTTTCTTTACCGGATTTTTGACAAGGAAAGTTATGGAGATAGGAGTACGTGAACCGCTACCAAAGATTTTACCACCCTCTTTACGTGATAATTCACCTGATGTACGCTGATTTCCACGCAAATTTAGCACATAAACAGAAGTAAATTCATCTTCAATACAACGACGCATACCATCCTGCCCAGCCCCATCAATCCATGCACCATTACTTATGAATGCAACAATACCACCTTCATTCTGCGGGATGCGGTCTGAAGCCCAGCGAAAAGCTTTTACATAACTGTCGTAAAGAGACTTGTTCAGAGTGGCTGAACTCTTCTCTGCATACGTCTCTGATACACGTTTATCAAGATACGGGTAAGACAAATTCTGTGCATTGTCATTAGCCGATTTTTGTCCTATGGAATACGGCGGATTTCCAATAATTACCCTTACGTGTGTAGCCATCTGTTTCTTCACCCGCTTGGAATTATCTTGGAAAAACTCGGTGAAAAGTTCGTTATGCTTTTTCTCTGCCAACTGGAACGTATCGGTTAGGCAGATACCGCTATACGGTAAATAAGTCTCCCTGTGGGTAATGTCATGGAATACAGATTCAATATTCACATCAGCAATATAATAGGCCAACAATACAATCTCATTACAATGGATTTCATTCCGATATTTACGTTCCATATCCTCTGGTCGAATAAGACCGGACTGTAGCAAACGGGTAATAAAAGTACCCGTACCTGTAAACGGATCAAGGATATGAACGTTTTGCTCAGTCAGCGAAGTATTGAACTCTGCTTTGAGAATATCGTCCACTGAACGGATGATGAAATCCACGCATTCTACCGGTGTATAAACAATGCCCAATTTCTCCACTGTAAGCGGAAATGCGCCTTTGAAAAACTTTTCATAGAGATTCTTTATGATTGTTTGCTTACCTTCCAAATTATCAATACCGCCCACATTTGTCCTTACCGATTGGTAGAACTTCTCCAGCACCTCGGTATCTTTTTCAAAAGCCTGCTCTTGCAAGAGGTCTATCATGCGCTGCATGGAACGGCTCACAGTGTTATTATTGACAAACTGGTAATCTGAAAACAGAGCGTCAAATACAGGTCGGGTGATGATGTGTTGAGCCAGCATTTCAATGGCTTGGGCAGTGTCCACCGATGGGTTAAGGTCACGTTGTAATCCTTTTAAGTATTCATTGAACGCTTTTTTGTGTACTCCGGACTGAATGAGTTTGGATATACGTTCAATAAATTTGTGCGCAATAAGACCAACCTCTTTTGCCCAATTTTCCCAGTAAAGTCGGTCACCGCACTTTTCCACAAGCTTGGCATACATACCGTCCTGTATCTCACCGAAACGGAATTCCAACTGTCGGACAATTTCTGCATTCTCAATTTGTTGTGCTTCCGCTTCTCCGTCATTTGCACCTAATCCCGGTCGGCCTATGGTAACAGACGGTGTGCCGGTCTGTTTGTTCGGCTTCTGCTTGTTGAGAGCTATTTTATTTACCATCGCATTGAAACGGTCATCGTGTGACCGGAGTGCGTTCAAAATAGCCCACACTACATCGAAAGTCTTGCTGTTGTCAAGAGCTTCCTCCGCCGAAATATCGGATGGCACTACAATAGGGATGATGATATATCCATACTTTTTTTCATCGGATTGCCCCTTGTGGAATGTACGCATTACACGGCCAACAGACTGCACTACATCCACCTGCGAATTACGGGCAGAAAGAAACAATACGGCATCGAGAGACGGAACATCCACCCCCTCGGACAGACAACGCACGTTGGTTACGACACGACATTCTCGTTCATTGTCCGATTCTTCCGCCAGCCATTGCAGAATTCCATTACGTTCCTGCGAGTTCATAGAGCCATCTATATGTCGTGTCGTTACGGAAACAGTACGAGAAAGGCTTTCAGAATCAATACTTTCTTCGTATTTTCTGGATATTCTCGGAAGCACCGAAGCCACATATTTTGACGTTCCTGCTTTTGTTTCGTTGCCTATGGCAGAGCAGAACGCCACGGCACGGCGCATCATACGTGGGTCGGCATCCCATGTGCGATGGTCATCGCCCTGTATCATTTTAGACAATCCGTTGATTACTCCTATGAGTTTAGATGTGTCGTCAAAATTCAGTTCGGTAGTAGAATTGGTAATGTCCTGTTTTATATTGTCCGGCACGTCATCTTCGCTGACCGTAAGGACAAGTACCTTGTAATCTGTCAATAAGCCATTTTGTACGGCGTATGAGAAATTCACACGATAAAATTCCCCTCCATAAAGCGATTGATCATCCATTGAACAAAGAATGCAGTCCTTTTCCGAAGCCTTTATTTTGGCTGATTCTCCGTACAACCGTGGTGTGGCAGTCATATAAAGGCGTTTCCTTCCTTGCACATTGTCATTGGAATGTATCTTGATAAAGTTACTTTCGTCACTTTCGGCTATCTTTACTCCGGTAGTACGGTGAGCTTCATCGCAAATAATGAAATCAAACACGCCAAATTCTCCGTTTGTCTCGGATAAAATCTCCTGTTGAGCAGCTGATACGGCATCAATGGATTGATAGGTGGAGAACACGACTACCAATCCGTCATGATTGCGGTATTTCTTTAATTGAGAGGCAATGGATTGCGGATTGGTGGACGCAGGTACGGCAAGGTCAACCACACTGTCATCCGTATCATCAGAATCCTTGTTGGTTTTGCGAGAGGCTTTGGAATCGGAACAGATACAGACAGCCTTAATGGGTTTCTTCGCATCTGCCGCCCATGCGTTGAGCGATTGTCCCAACAAAGCTATGGACGGAACCATAAACAGCACCAACCCTTTATTGTCAAACAACTGTTCTGCAATAAGTAGAGAAGTGTAAGTTTTACCTGTTCCACATGCCATAATGAGCTTGCCCCTATCGTTACCATCTGTCACATAATGAACATATGCTTTGGATATGGCATTCAACTGGTGTTCTCGAGGCTTCTTGCCCTCTACGAGTGCGGAATTTCCGGTAAGACCATCCAGTAACTTCTGCCAGTCCACAGGCGAAGATTCAAGGTCAGCCATGCCGATGCGTGTTACAGGTGGCTCTTGATTTCGGATAGCTTCTTCTGCATTAGTACCCCAATGGTTTGTAGTTGAAATCCAAATACGATTTGAAAAACGGGTGGTTTGGAATGTCACTTCGTTTGTAAATGTACGGCTAGAAGTGGCGAGAAACGAATCCACTGCAGGCTTGTCTATGATGGAATCTACGGCATAGCATTTACACTGAATTGCCCAATAATCCCCAAGTTCAGTCTTGGCCACAAGGTCAATACCAGTGTCAGTACCTCCGAAGTCTTTGCGCCCCGGAAAATCTTCCCACAACCAGACTTTTTCAAGTTCGTTATAACGTGGATCTGTTAATAACCACGAACGCATCAGACGCTCGAACTTTGTACCTTTTTCTTTCTCGGTAAATGATTCGGTACGGAATTTATGCAGTATATCTTTGAAATTCATCTCTTGACAAGAGTGCCATTTCAAAGTAATATTGTTAATAATCAGCGCAATATAAGTGGATTAAAGATGGAATTGCAAAACAATTGCTTACTAATAACCTTTCACGTCATTATATGTGAGGTTTTAATCTGAAAAGTGAAATATTATGAGTATCTTTGCAATATCAACTATAACTCTTGTCAAGAGATTTAGCTTTTCGCTAAACAAATTTTATTATAGAATCCCTATCAAAAATCTTTCAGAATAAGACTGTTAGCCTTGTCTATCACGCTTGTGTCGAGCGATGCAAGATAGATACGTGTTGTCTCTTCTGAATCATGTCCCATACCCTCGCTGATGACTGAAAGAGGAATATTTTTACTTTTGGCAACGCTTGCCCAACAATGGCGTGCGGTGTGCATAGTCAACGGGATATGCAACCCTGCCAGTCTCGCAACTTCCTTCAATGCCACGTTGATGCGACAAATAGCATTACGGTATTGTGTCCGCTCATCAGAGTCTGGATTGGTGATTACCGGTAAAAGATAATTTGTGGATTTATTTTGCCCATACTTGGAAATGATGTCCTCCATACACTTCTCCCACTTAATGGCAAGTTGTTGTCCGGTCTTTCTCCTCCGATATATGATGATTCCATTTTTCAAATCCGTTTTTTTCAAATAAGCCATATCAATGAATGACATACCACGAGTGTAAAAGGAGAAAAGAAACATATCTCTTGCATATTCCAAATGTGGCTTCAAAGTCAGGTCAAGTTCCTTAATATGTTTGATGGATTTTAACGGGATGGCACGTTTTACTGTTTTCCCGACACCTGTGTAAACGTGTTTGAAAGGGTATTTCTGTTCCGTAAGTTCCTTTTCCACAGCACGATTATAAACTGCACGGAGTATTCGCATATAAAAGGACGTAGTGTTTGGACAGATACCCTTTCCTTTGAGCCATGCCTCATAAAGCATCATAATATTGCTATCTATCTCACACAAGAGCATGTCCTGTCCCTCACGGAATTTCATAAAACTGGTCAATGCTGCCGTATAGGTTTCAGATGTCCGAATTTTGTCAAGTTGTTTTAGTTGTCCGATGATGCCTTGCATGAAACGGAACAACGATTGTTCTCCAGTCTGCTTGTTGAACTTCTCGACTATGCTGTCAGCAGAGTAAAGACTTCCTTGCCTGTCATTTTGAGCGATTATCGCCCAAAAGCGTTTTATGTCCCATTCGATTCGTCTTGCAACTTCGAGAAGATAAAGCTTCCTCTTCTCATCAATTTCGGGTATGATTCTCACAGATGAGATTTCATTGTCCCATTCATTTTCAAATACATGGAAGTCCGTTTTGATTTGGCGGACTACGCGCCCATGGATAATCTGATAATAGATACTGCCCTCCTTGCCGCTTGCGGTGGAAGAACGATACTTTACTTTTATAGATGCCATCCACTTTGTCTTTATTGTTTATTTTGATTTTCTTTTTCTCTCATAATTTTGATCTGTCGGTTGAATATTGCCAGTGTGGAATCTACACCGACAGTTTCCACGAGTTTTTCATATGCACCGACAGTCACAACCAGCTCTGGGTACAGTTCGTTAAGCATGACCGAAGTAATCTCGTGTTTGGCAGCAACTGTCTTCAGCATCCTGTTTTCCTCCCGATACTCATGCCACTTTATCCAACTGGCAGTAAATAGGAAAATGAATACAAGCGAGAAAAAGATTCCAGCCCATATATAAGGGTTCTTATGCCAACCATCGGGGACTTTTGCCCATAGTCGCCTGATATTTTTTGTAACTTTTTTGGTGCGGATTGCCAGCCAAGAGCCTTGTTTTTGTTGTACCGCCTCAATGGATGACTTGTGATTATCAACAAGGTCGGTCTGCATCTCCAGTATCTTGTAAAGCAAATCCTTGATGGTAGGTATGCCACGCTTGCACATATCTTTGTTGGTAGCATCGGTATATTCCTCCATACTTACAATCACACCGTCACATAGTGATTTTTTATAATTTTCAACAGATTCCCGGCTTCCGAATATATCACTGATGTTTTTCGGTGTATTTCCACCAAAGAAACGTATAACAGGCTCCAGCTTTACCGCCAGCCTTTTTATCGCCTCGTCCTTGTCTGAAACCTCGGTTGCCTCCAGTTTCTTTTTGATTTCCTCTATGTCTTCAGCCAACGCACCGATAAGGTCGGCTATATTCTGTTTATTGTCCTTCATCTTCTCCTCCTTCTTGGTTTATGTTTATCCTTTTCGTTATCATTTTCACCCCATCCACTTTCATTTCCTCCACCTCCTCCACCGGATGAAACCTTGGCTTGCTGTGGCTGAACGCACAACCCCATGAGTACCCCGATGGTCACTTGAACGATATTTGAGCCGGATTCAGGAGAACCGCCAATGCTGCCGTCCGAGTCCATTCCGATTGATGATGGCTGGGTTATAAAAGGATTTGCTATGGTGTTACCGGTAGCCATATCTTCCCTAATTGGTTGTACCTGCTTTTCAGTTCCATTGTATGACACACCGGGCTTCCATTCCATCCCTTCGGCAATGCGGTTTCCAAACAGCTTGTCCAGTTTATAAAAGCTCATACTTCGATCTATCCGTGAAGCGCTGAATGAAATTTCATTTTTGGTGAACGATACGCCCATGATTTTTCCATTACGTCTGTCAAACTTGAAATATACCCCTATGCCTTGTTTTGACAATCTGTCGCACAAATCCGACCAGCTATTACAATGGGGCAAGGTTGCTTTGACGGCATCATAGATTTGGTATTTCACTTTGTCTTTTCCACGCAGGCGGTCACGTTTCACATTCATCTTGCCTTTGGAGAAGTGCAGTCCGTATTCCCTTGTGAGAGCCTTGCATACCTTCACATTGCGCACATCATCGTTGCTGTCACTGATGGTGTTCCCGTTGTTGTCCACCCTGTTGGCTACAATGTGCAGATGCTGGTGCTCCTTGTCGGTATGACGGCATACTATGTATTGGGTGTTCTTTATTCCCATGCGCTGCATATACTCACGTGCGATTTCCACCATCAGGTCATCCGTCAGTTTGGGCGTATCTTCGTGGGCAAAATCCAATGAGATATGATAAACCGGATTTTTCAGTTTACGTCCAGGCTTGTCATCCGATTGTCCCTGCATACTTCTTGCGATGGTGGCGTTGTCGTCCAGCCTCACATCTTTGCTGTCGATAAGCCTTGCCTTTTTTGGGTTGTTCACGTAATTAACCACTCTGGCGAAGCTCGCACGTTTCTTCAAATCGCCCATCATATCCTCTCGATGATTTTATTGAATTCGTCCAACAAGCCCATGATTTTAGTTTTCGCAAATGAGAAACCCTGTTGGTGTGCCAGCTTCGCCAACTGATTCAGATTGTTGCACCCACCTTCCAGCATCCTTATCTGCTGCCTGTCCTCCTGTGTTCTTGCCGCCTCAACCTTGCCGTGCAGTAATAGCTCACGCAGGAAGTGGGACGGCTTCCTGCCCGCATCGTTTATCCGTTTCATAACCGTTTTCCATTCGGCAAGCGTGAGCCTTGTGGATATGGTCTTTGTCCGAGCTTTGCCTTTTACGGCCTTGGGACGCCCTCCCTTGTTCCTGTTTTCCTGATATGTCATGTCCGTTTTCTTTTATCTGTTAACCCATCCTGTTTTTTAGGGCTGAATCTGTGGCTTACCATACCCGGGGTGGACAGGTCGCCATTGACGGCGTAGTTTTCGTGGACGAAAACATTAACTTGCCAGCCCTAAAAAATATCCCTCTTAAATGCTATCGCTCGCCGTTCCTGCCGCTTCATTCCTACACTGGTATCCATCTTGTGAATCGGGCAAAGCATCACCGTTTACTAAAACAGGTATATAGTCAGCTTCCATGGAAGTATTTTCTTCTCTGTTTTTGTCAGCCGTTGATACTGTACTTGTAGTTCCTGTTACAACAGGATTGGAGACAGTCGGTTTTATGGGCATCAGGTTATCGGTTCCATCCACCGGTTTTGCTGTTTTTTTCCTTGGCGAACTACGGCGCAATGTCTCCAGCTTTTGTCCGTTAAAAAGGAATATCCTTACTCCTTCGTAAGCCTTGACTGTCTGGCGATATGTCGGATTTTCTACAAGTTTTCCTGCTGTCATCCATGACTTCACGCACACCATATCCAAAATGGATGTCATGGGATTGGAATCGACATTGATAAGCCCACGTTCCGAGAAATCCTCCAACAGGCGGAATACCGCCTTGCGACCGATGTTCCATTCCTTGGCCAACACCAGCATTGAACTGTCCACCTGTCCGGGTTGGACGGAATACTTCAGTCCTCGTTTGGAATTCTGCACTTCTGTGACAGTCATTTTCGACAAGAGGGAAAGAAAAAATGTCAGGTTACAGACGCCGTCTGTACTACCATGCAGGAAATACCACGCTTCCACGCCCATAGCCATTTCCACTTTATAGCACGGTAGGATAAGCTGCTTCAAATTCTTCATAAACTCGAATGATTTTGTTGTCCGTTTCACCTCTTACTCTTTGGAGTTTTTATCAGCATTCCTGTTGGTGGCTTTCAAGCTTTTGATGCGGTCTATCTGCTCTTTAGGGAACAAGACACGCCGTCCGATGCGCTGCCCCTTTATGTGTCCCAGTTTTTCATGCCGCCAAATAGTCGCAATGCTCACACCCCATTTCTCTGCCAGTTGCTTGATGGTGTAATACTCCGATGTGTCCTGTGGTGACTGTACTTGCTGGTATTCTTCAAACGCACACCTCACGCTTGCACCGATAAGCTGTTGTAACTCATCACGTGAAACCAGTACCATTTCTGTTTTATCTGCCATAAATCATTGATTTTAAGTTTGTGATTGCAAAGGTATGGCTGAAATAAACGCCGTGAATTTGTGGCATTCTATGAAATGACACCGTATGAAAAAAGCCGTCAAACAGCTGATGTTTAACGGCTTATGCAATATGGTGAATTGTGGTGAGTTGTAACCACTTGTGGATTATGTCATTATTTTATCATAGGAAGCAGTTCTTTGAGCTTTTCTATAAAGGGTTTCTCCACGTTGTATTTGGCAAGGCTTTCAGATGTCAGTCCCATAGAACAGGCTGCCGTCGCCCTATATCCTTTCCAATCCTTGAAATAAGCTTTGGATAATAGGATAACTACGCAACGCATTTTACCTTTTACGCAGTTGGCATATGCCATAGAATAATCTGCACGCATGACGGCATAAAGAAAATCCTTATCAGAAACAGCGTTTCCGTCCAGTAACGGCTTTCCCTTGTCGGCTCCGCTTTGAACAGTAAAAGTGGTAAGGAAACGATATAGACGTAAAACCGGGACTTGTGCCGTTGTACTGAAGGCTTTGCCTTGCACCGTGTTTGTGGTAATAAAATCAGGTGGTGCTTCTTCCATACAAGAGGTTGCTGTCTTCGATATGCTTTCACGCAGCACGTTTCTTTTGATATATCCCATCGTCAGAGCGATATGGAACATCTTTATTCCTGCCGACTGTGCCTTGACATCGGAATTTTTGGGCATCAGAGAAAGGTGGACGGCTTCTACAAAGTGTTCCGTGAAGAGTTGTGCCAAATCCTTGTCATTGGCATTGACGATATATTCTTTGACGGATTGGATTTTCGCTTTATCCACACTGGAGAGTAGGGCATACATTTCTTTCCCTCTGGTTTCATCGGGATTCTCCGCACATCTCCGTATGGCAACACGAATAATGTCAATGCAATCGGTAGCCTCCGTGCGTGTCATGGGATTGGACAGGGTTTCTGTCGCTACTTTTTGAGGTTTCGTTTCGGGAAAGAAGTATTGCCCTATAACCTCCATGCTCATATAAACCATGCCTGTACGGAAAGCCGCTTTGTTCAAGTCTGCATGTTTTGAACAAAGGTCGTGAAGCCGCTTCGTGTCAGCGTATAGCCCGACAAATTTTCGTGCCAGTTCCTTGTCCTCGTGTTCAGCGATATATTTTCTGATGCTGTCCAAAAGAATAGGCATAGTCTTCAAGTTGTACTTGATGTTCCTGCAAATCTCCATTTTAGCCTCAGATCCATTGTCGGCAAGTGACTCCACGAGTTTCAAGTTGTCGCTGATCATGTGTGACAACTTGAATAAGTCGCTGATAATATCAAACCTTGATTTTTCCATAACGACCTCCTTATACTTCAATAATACCCTTGAAATCCCTTAACGCTATAACGGCTTTTTCTTCCGCATCCAATTTAAGATAGCGGCGCAACTGTGCCTCGCTGCTGTGACCAGTTATGGCTTGGATGGAAGAGAGGGGGACTCCTGCCTTGTATGCATTGGTGGCGAAACTCCTTCGGGCGGTATGTGAAAGAAGCATGTCGCAGAATCTCCGCCCTCGTTTCGGGTTGAGCCGCTTTTCGTCAAAACCGCAATCATGAGTCCAGCCCAACAACAGACCAATTGTTTTTACTAGTTTGTTCATTTCGTTGGGACCAACATGCGGCAACGTTCCATTATACTTGGCAAGAATAGCTTTCACACGCCTGTCAACGGGAATATAGACTTTCTTTTCCGTTTTCTGCTGGGTAAGGAGAATGAACTCCGTACCGCCAATTTCAGTTATCATGTCCTCGCATATTCTTGAATAGTCTGAAACACGTTGCCCGGTCAGACAGCCTACAATGAAAATATCCCTTACGTGTTCCAGTGTTCTGATGTGGGTAATACGACACTTGGATAATTGTGCGAGTTTTTCATCCTCTCTGATTTCAAGTGCCTCCAGCCTTTCCTTGACCGCTTCCTTGGTTGAAAGGTCAAGGTCAAGCATTTCCTGTATCTGCTCTGGTGTGAGGTAGATATTATCCACATCTTCTTTTTTCGGAACAAAATCAGAATGGCGGAAATCATCACATTTGGTCAGCTTGTCTTCGTAAGCCGCCCTTGCCACTGTACGGACATCGGTCATGTACGAGTTGATGGCATTGGGCATCAATCCACGTTCTTTCCAGTAACCGACAAGGCTGTTACGGGTTTCCATCGTCATATCATCCAATCCGAGTTTGCGGTGCGTTTCCTTTTGGTAATTGCGGATCTGTCCCAAGATAATACGCAGGCATTTTATATAGGCCGGAGAGACTTTTACGGTACGGCCTTTCTTGGTGCGCCGTCCGAGTTCCATATCTTCAATATAAGAGGTAAGATAATCCTCAAACAGCATCTTTCCTTTTGGTTTGACTTCAACAATCTGCATCATTCCATTTAGCACATCGTGTTTCACGCTCTCGATGATATTCTTGGCTTCTTTTGGATTGAAATCATCAGCCTCAAATGCTGTTTTTATCCTTGCGAGGACTTGGGCGAATTGTCCGTACTTTATCCCGATACTTGACATTAATGCTGACGAGGTATATTGCAGTGAACGGAATTTTTCCCATTCAAGTTGCTTGATGGCAAACCCTGTCACGATTTTCATATTCGCCTTACCGGTACGAACACGGGCATAGATAGAACCGAAGTCCTCCTTTCCTTTTTTGGATGATTTGATGAAGATGAAATCCATATGCGATATATCTTGATTACTGCACTACAAAGGTACAAAATATATCCCGAAATATAGTATCAAATAGTACCAATAATTTCTAAAACCGTGAAATTTTGTGAGTACTCAAACCAAATGGAAATATCTACAAATAACTGATATCCAATAATAACTTGTAAAACGTGATTTCACTGAATATAAATAGTAGATAGTGGGCGACCAGATATGCGTCCACGATTTATTCGTTCGGGTAAAACGACCTTGGTAACTGATTTGATGCAGCCGTTCTTCCCAGCCTCTCAAGTTGCCGGAGTTATTTGGATTGTCCGCTAATTGCTGGGTCTCGTAGAAGAGATCATGGAAAAGACTCCAATGCTCTTTTAGGGTTTCCGTTTGCAAGGAAACACCTAGGCGTTTTCCTTGGCTGCGAAACAGGAAACTTCCCGATAATTCTTGCATCGGAAGCCAATACCCCAGAGGAAATGTATAAAGTTTATCTTTACTATCCGTATCATACGTTAATTCCTCTGTTCGATGGGTATAATGGATCGAGGCTCCAAAACGTCTGCGTACTTGTTCGTAAACGACACCTCCTGATATCCGGATTAAGTGTGCCATCCCATGGTAGATATGGTAAGAGGAGCGATCTTCGTTGCTTGTAGCTGTATAGTCTCCATCTATCCCGACCTTGATTTTCGGGGATAAGACGTAAGCCGCTTGTCCGTAGATCCTGTATTTCTCGATGCGTTGTGGCTCTCCCAAGGAATCGCCGGCCGTAATCAGATAGTCCGGTTGCGATAATAAATTCCATTTTCTCCCTTCCAGTAGGCTTTGCGACCAATCGATACCACCCGCCAGCCAAAGCAGACCCAGCTTTCGGTTACCGGATACATAAGCCCTATAGGTCTGTGTTTGATCCGGCTGGTCGCTGGCAGGTAAGGCGGCTTGATGGATCAAATAACTTAAACCAGCTTCCATAGCGCTGTCCTTAGGCACATAGCTGATGCTGACAGGATTGGCGGATAAAGCCCATGCGCTCTCTTGTTGAGCCCATGACCGTGAGGCATAGACAGATAGTGATATCATATATAGAATGATAGTGATCTTCATAGAGGCTTACCGTTTTAAGGAAGGTGGACTTTTCTCGAAATCCTCGGCGGTGTTATTGGAATCTTTCCAGCGGAAGCGTTTCCCCTCTTGCTCATATTTCCGACGCATTGCCAGGCCGGAGCCGCCGGACGTGGCTATACCCGGACTCACATCCATAGAAGATGGGATACGTGTGTAAGCTACCGTAGAGGTTGAAGAGACGAAATTTGCGATATCCAGCACCCAATCAGCGGGTATATGGAGGTATTTTAGCGTATTGAAACTCTCAGGTTCTTTTTGGATGTGATCCGGATTGGCGATCCATTCTCTTAAGTCCGTTTTGGGGCGGAACAAGAGGATCGTCGGGCCGTTCATGGAAAACAGATAGGAGAAACCAGTGCCACGCCATACCAAGTTTAGAGGTTTTACACCGGCGGAGATTTGGCTTCCGGTCAAGATAGGATCCCAAAAAGCCCATTCCACGCTGGATAAATCGAGCGAGGCCGGAACTCCCACTTCGCTATTGGTATGGTTTATGGCGTTAATCGCTATCGTTTGTCGCTCCCCCGGTTGAATGGGATATTCGGTTCCCGTTCCCGGAAACTCCCAGCACATCATGAATAAAGGTATTTCTTTCATATCGGTATGGAGCATCCATCCGGAAGGCTTTGTCACGCTTACGGGTCCTGCTTGTGCGATACATAGGCCATCTAGGAAAATCAAGTCATCGGAGTTATTGACCAACGTGAGGTATTGATCTTTGTTATAGACATTTTTCCCGTCAGGCCAGAGACAACCGCTGAAATAAATCTCGCTAATCAGTAGACGGCCTCGTTCGGACACTTCCAAAGGTATTTCCACGGATCGTTCTTCTCCATTGGCCTCGAACTGGATATTGGAGAGGCTACCACTCAATATATAATCCCTGTTGCCAGTCGTGGTTTCCTGATTTGCGGAGATTGCGCATATGCCAGCGGTTAGTTCAAATAGAGCTAGTCCATTTGTGTCGGTGGTCGTGGTGTAGACACAGCCTATACTTTGATTGATTAGTGTGACCGGGATATTCGCCAAGGAGATATCTGCGTATCCGGAAGGTTTCTTCAATTGGATATGGATACTCCCCGTTTTGAAATACTCATTCTCGCATCCTGCCAGAAAACACAGACAGAGCAGGTGGGTGAGGAGAGAAAGATGTTTGTCTATCATGAATATGGGGCATTGTGCTTAATAACTGTAGACAAATATATGTGATTTTTTTATATTTCCATTTAGGAGCTAAAAACATTAACATGTGTTCTTCTTATTTCGGTAGCTTCAGCACGAACCGGATCAAGGCCACGAACACCTTCCCGTACCGGTCCAGCTTGATTTGCCCCACGCCCCGGATGTCGCTGAACTGGTCCAAGGTGACCGGTTTCTTCTCCACCATGTCTTC
>OAVB01000156.1_pt1 | contig 67614 bp, 52 predicted proteins | sample 1516871 | NCBI WGS metagenome assembly OAVB01 (sample SAMEA2580069, study PRJEB22360) | human gut metagenome | biome: human gut; feature: human-associated habitat; material: faeces | place: Denmark | collected 2008/2010 | reverse complement strand
AACTTTCTCAATAGAATTTTCAGGGTTGCATTACTGTTTATTTGTCAAGGTTCTGTCTGCTTGTCTCATTTGCGACAGCTTTAATAGATTATCATGTCTGTCGTTTTTTGTCAAGCACTTCTTAACATAATTTTAAATTATTCTTAAAATCTGTTATGTATCTTCGCTGTGTTCATCAGCGACATTTGCTATAATATCATCATCATCCCTATCTGTCAACAAAAAAATACATTTATTTTAAATATTTTAAAATACTATTCCATTTCTATTACCATATAGTTATTTCTGCCTTTTTCCTTCACCTTATATAGTACTTTATCCGCGTTATATACAAAATCAAGGATATCAAGGTTATCCTCTACTTTCGCATTTACTGCACCAAAAGAAATTGTAATCTGCGGAACTATTGGACTATACTGAAATGAAATTCGTGCCTCTCTTATATTATTTAACAGATTCTGTGCGAAACATTCTATTTCATCATTTGTCTTATTAATACCAACTATCAGAAATTCATCTCCGCCGTATCGCGCAATAAAAAACAGATTGGATGCTGTTTTCTGTAATATCCGGGCTACCTTCTGCAGGCATGCATCCCCCTGAAGATGTCCATACTGGTCATTGTATTCCTTGAAAAAGTCAATATCAAAGATAGCCATACATAATTTCTGATCGTCAACCTCCGCTATTTTGTACAGTTCACGAAATCTTCTTCGGATGCCATATCTGTTATAAATGCCGGTGAGTTCATCTACTTCACTTTCTCTGGATAATTCTCTGTTATCAGCAGTGAGTTTTGCATTTCTGGTCTTCTCATCTTCCAGTCTGCACCTGTTATCAATCGCAGTAATGACAGCCTGCTTCTTCTCCTGTTCCAGTTTCTTTTTCCATGTATAATATTCATGATATGTTTTATTCAGCTTCAGGTAATTACCAGTAGTCTCATATAACTCTATATAGGCTTCACACAACCTTACCTTATGTTTTATTATATCATTTCTCTCACACACTTCTGACAGGATATGCAGTAACTGCTCAGCTTCTCCTATATGTTTTATTTTCATCAATGCAACAAAAATATCCAGATAATCTTCAAAGCTTTCCACTTCTCCATAGGCTTCTCTTGGAAGATGCAGTGCCTTTACACAAATATCATATAGAGCCGGTTCATTTCCAAGACCAGAATAAATAACGGCGTACGCTGACATAATGCTCACTTCTGATACGCTTGTTTGTTTACCATCATATTGAGTTGTGGCGATATCCATGTATTCTTTTGCCTTTAAATAATTTTTCTCTTCAATATATTTTCCACTCATATTGATGTAAAACTGGCGTTCATCAAAAACAATGTCTTTATCTTCAATTCCCTTTTTTCTGCTGACTTTTATTCCCTGCTCAAAATACCATGCTGCGCTGGATGCATCTCCTCTATTATGTAATAATACACCAATATTATTATAGATCAGTCCCTGAAGTACGTAGTTCCCATACTGCTCTGCCAGCTCCATTGCATAGTAAAAGTAATCGAGTGCAAGAAAATCGTCTCCCTGTGTCATGTATATAATTGCTGTAATATTATAATTTTTCATCAGCAGATCATCATATCCGTATTCTTTCTGAACTTTTTCACCAATGAGCATATGTTCTATGGATTCTGCCAGTCTTCCCATGGAGAACAGAGTATCTCCCATATAAAGATGTGCATAGGAAATCTCGTACCAGTCATTTGTTTCTGCTCCGTGCTCCAATATTTCACAGCAGATATCATATGCTCTCTGCGGGTCTTTAAATCTATATTCAATTACCTGTTCACTTTTATCTTCAAAAAAATCTGTCATATCAATCCTCATTTTAAAAAGAGCTCAAAACCAGAAATCCATTCTTAGACGTTTTTTTAATTTCATAAAGCGCATGGTCTGCTGCATGAATATACTCCGAGAGCAGTGTTTTTCTTTCCGGTACTACATTAACAGCACCTATTGATACTGTAACGTACTCAGAAACTGTAGATCTTCTGTTCTTTATTGCTTTTTGTTTGAGTTTTTCTCTTATGCAGCAAATAATCTGCTCTACTTCTTCTGAATTTCTCTGTGCTATTGCAATCAGGAATTCATCACCGCCATATCTGCCTACAATTCCAGCCTTCGAAACGCTCTCCTCCAGTATCTGCGCTATCGTCTGAAGAATGTTGTCTCCTGCCGGATGTCCGTATGTATCGTTATATTCTTTGAAATAATCTACATCTACTATTGCTATGGAAAAAGACTTTTGCAGTTGTTGTGTTTCTTTGAATTTCGCTCCAACATGTCTCTTGATGCCTCTTCGGTTATAAATCTTCGTCAGCTCATCCTGCTCACTTTGACTAACCAGCATAATCTTCCTAGCTTCAATATCTGCCCGTTTATTAATTTCTTTTTGCAGTTCAATTCTTTTTTTCAGCCTTTTGACTTCTGTCTGCTTGCGGTTCTCACTCTGCTGTACATCTTTTTTATAATACATTTCATAAGCTCTGCCGGCTTTTTGTGAATCACCAAGTTTCTCATATATTTGAATCTCATATTCTGCAAGCATTACCCATTTTCCTGGAATATTCATGCCACGAAGTACAACTTCCGCTTTCTGTGCAATTTTCTCTGCTTCTTCGTATTCCTTTAACAATAGTAACGTCTCTATGATATCAAAATAATAAGAAATCCTCTGAAACTGATTATCATCCTTTTCAATCTGTTCCAATACAATCTTCAAATATTTGAGTGATTCTTCTTTATTCTGTTTCTGCTGGTAGTATGCCGCATACATGATAAGCAGCTCTGTATCATCCAGATGTTCTTCCAAATTATCTATCTGCTGTAAAAACTCCATTGCACGGTCAGGCTGCCCACGTTGCAGCTCAATACCCGCCAATTCCCTGCTGTATACATAGTCATTAAACGCAACACGCATCTTGTTTTCACTGGCTTTTTGCACAATATCATATGCCATACGTAAAGTCTCTATTGCCTTATCATATGCCTGAAATTTCCGATAAAGAAATGCTATATTTGCAAACAGTGCTCCACACATCATGTTGTCATTCATTCTGGTGGCTAACTTGATTCCTTTGAAATAATAATCAAGTGCTCCCTGTTCATCATCGGTATATGTATATATAATTCCAATGAGATTATATAACGTCAGTGAAAGTTCTTCATAGTTATTCCTGAGAGTAATATCCAGCGCTTTCTTACATTCCTGAATCGCACTGTCAAGTAATCCCATGGAAGATAAAGCATCCGCCAGATACGTTCTTGCAAATGCCTCTTCATAACGGTCTTCGCACTGTGAAAGCAAAGTAAAACATAATTCTCTTTCCTGTTCGGGTGACTCATGTCTGACAGTCAAAATCTGTTTCATTATTTCATTTTGAGTCAACATATCCAGCTCCTCACTTCCGTTTTCATTTTCCCTATGTATACAATCCTATATATTATATCAAAACAAAACTGACTTAACAATCAGGCAGCTTCTTAATTTTACAAAAAGCCGAAATACAGATTGCTCCATATCCCGGCTTCATTGACGCGTAAATTGTATTCAAACAGTGCTATATCTTACTCATCCCAGTTATGATATACTGCCTGTACATCATCATCTTCATCAAGAAGATCAAGAATTCTGTTGATGCATTTAATTGCATTCTCATCAGTTAAAGATACATAAGTCTGAGGTATCATGGTAACTTCTGCACTTGCCATAGCGATATTGTTATCAGACAGTGCCTTGTATACAGCATCAAAATCTGCTGGTGCTGTTAAAATTTCAAAGCTGTCTTCCTCTTCAGAGAAATCTTCTGCTCCTGCATCTAATGCGATCATCATAAGATCATCTGCAGTCATATCACACTCTTCTTTGTCAATAATGATCTGTCCCTTCTCATCGAACATAAAGGAAACACATCCCTGAGTACCAATGCTTCCATTGCCCTTAGTAAATGCACTTCTGACATTAGCTGCAGTTCTGTTCTTATTATCTGTAAGTGCTTCTACAATGACAGCGATACCGTTAGGTCCATATCCTTCATATGTAACATGTTCGTAATTTACCGCATTGCCATCACCAGCAGCCTTCTTAATACCTCTTTCGATTGTATCATTAGGCATGTTGTTTGCCTTTGCCTTGGCAATAACCTGTGCAAGCTTGAAGTTATTATTTGGATCCGGTCCGCCTTCTTTTACTGCAACGGCAATTTCACGTCCGATAATGGTAAATACCTTACCCTTAGCAGCGTCGTTCTTCTCTTTCTTATGCTTAATGTTTGCAAATTTTGAATGTCCTGACATTTCTATTCTCCTACCTTTTCCTTTTTAAATAAATTTACATTTTCATCTGTAGTGGTCTGTTTCTTCTCTGCTTCCGGCAATTTTGTCACAAGCACTGACTGAATTACATTCTTCTCTACTTTAAGTATCTTGAATCTATAGCCACAAGCGCTGACCTCTGTGTTCTCATGTTCATCCGGTATTCTGTCAAGCTTGGAAATCAGATAACCGTTCAGTGTATCAAACTCCGTCTCGCCAAAATCAATACCAAAACGTTCTTCCAGATCTTCCAGTTTGGTCATACCCTCAATTACATATTCGTTATTGCCTTTTTCCCTGATATGATTCTCATCTGTATCATACTCGTCCATAATATTACCGACAATCTCTTCAAGGATGTCTTCCATTGTTACCAGACCGGAGGTTTGTCCATATTCATCCATGACAATGACCATCTGGTTCTTCTGTGACTGCATACTCTTGAATAAATCGTCAATATTTTTGGTTTCAGGTACAAATACCGCCTTTCTGACCAACCCCTGAACTTTACCGATAGGTCTGTTCAGGCTTTCATCAGAAGTGTGCAGACGCATGGCATCTTTCAGATACAGAACCCCGATAATATGATCCAGATTCTCTTCATACACAGGATAACGGCTGTTGCTTTCCTGCAGCATCTGAACCAGGGCATCTTTAAAAAGCATCTCGCTGTCAAGGGCAATGATACTGTTGCGATGCGTCATAATGTCGCTCGCCTTCTTATCCCCAAATTCAAATATATTGGTAATCATCTCAGCCTCGCTGGCCTCCAGAACACCCTGCTCATGTCCTTCATTCACCATGGAGATAATCTCTTCCTCGGTTACATCTGATTGTTCATCTGTCGTACGCAGCCCCATAACTCTTAATAAGGCATTAGTTGATACTGCAACAATTCCTGTAAGAGGATACAGTACAGTCTTCAATCTGCCTATATGTCCGATGAATATGTAAGCCCAGGCATCAGGATACTTCTGTGCCAGCTTTCTTGGCAACAGTGTACCGAAAGTAAGCATGACATACATCAGGCAGAAAGTTGCTGCAAAAACTGCAATGATATGTATTCCTGCATCTGATATCTGATGCAGAAAGGATAACTTATTAAGCCATCCGGTAAAACAGTTGATCCATATCGGTAAATAAAAGCAGCCCATGACCAGATCGATCAATGTAGTGATCATCTGAATGGAATTCACATAAATTGTAGAGTGTTGAACTATTCCGAGAAGCGCAATAGACTTTTTGTCATTTTCTTCCTGCGCACGACGTTCAATCTCCTTCTCATTCATGAGATAAATTGCTTTACTAAAACCATACAAAATCGCTTCTATGAGCAATAACGCAAAAAACAAAACTATGGTACAGGCCGCAGCCCCGCCATCATCCATGTATTTCACTCCTTTTTAAATCCATAATAATTTAATATAGCATTACTCACAGAATCCGTCAACATATCCTTTCAACTATTTATGTAAGTTCAAGGGATATTTCCAGTGCACGGTTCACTTTTTCCATGGTAATCGTATCAAGATGACATACTTTATCTTTCAGTCTTTTCTTATCTATGGTTCTTAACTGTTCCAGTAAAATCACAGAATCCTTGACCATATCATAATTACCTGCGTTCAATTCTATATGTGTAGGCAGATTTGCCTTATTTAATCTGGAAGTAATCGCTGCGCAGATTACAGTAGGGCTATGACGATTCCCTACATCATTCTGTATGATCAGAACCGGACGGACTCCTCCCTGTTCTGAGCCAACTACCGGGCGCAAATCTGCATAATAAATATCTCCACGTCTCATATATACACCTCATTTTCAAGCATGACTTACTGTATATCTCTAGTCTTACCTGTAAGGTGTATCTTTATACAAAATCTTTCTATTCGTTAATTAATGTATCGTCAATTTTGTAGATACGTGGAATTCTCTTGCCCAGGTCACAGGCAAGCTCATAATTGAATCTTCCTGATAATTCCCCCAGTTCTTCCATCGTAATCGTCTGATCGCCATCTCTGCCTATCAGCGTTACAACATCTCCGACACATATCTCACCCTGTATATCTGTCACGTCAATCATAAACTGATCCATGCACACTCTGCCAAGGATCTTTGCTTTCTGTCCTTTGATCAATACGTATCCAATATTAGAAAGGCTTCTTGGATAACCATCACCATATCCAATGCAGACTGTTGCTACTCTGGTATCTCTGGATGTTGTAAAAGTACCACCGTAGCTTATTTCCTGCCCTGCCGGTACAGTCTTTACATAAACAACTCTCGTCTTCAGGCTCAATACCGGATACAGATCAATCTGATGATCCTTCTGTACAGAAGCAGATGGCCACAAGCCATATAAAATAATGCCGGCTCTGACTGCATCCATATGCATCTGTGGCATCTCTACAATACTGGCACTATTCGCACAGTGTTTCATTGGAATATGAAGCTTCAGCTCAGATTCTATTTTTTCTGTAAAGTCACAGAAATCTTCATACTGTTTACGGGTTTTAGATCTGTCTTTTTCGTCTGCTGTCGCAAAATGTGTAAAAATACCTTCAATTTCAATACCAGGAAGCTTGCTTAACCTGTCTACAAAGGCAATTCCCTCTGCGTCCGGTCTGATGCCTATTCTTGTCATTCCTGTGTCTACTTTAACGTGAACCTTACATACTTTGCCCATTTCTACAGCCTTATCAGAAAGCATCTGCGCAACATCATCCATGAAAACAGCCATTCTGACATCCTCGTTGATTAATTTCTCATAGCTGTATGGGAAAGTATAACCCAATATCAGAATTGGTTTTCTGATTGCATGTTCTCTTAAAGAAAAGGCTTCTTCTGCGGTTGCTACTGCATACCCCCAGACCTGTTCATCAGGCTCTAATACTCTGGCGATCTGCGCAGCTCCATGACCATATCCATCTGTCTTAATCACTGCGACCACCTGTGCATTTTTATCTATTCTGCTCTTAATGCTCTCCATATTCTTAATGATTGCATCTAAATCTATCTCTGCCCAGACTCTGTCATAATGTATCATGAGTTGTCTGCCTCCTTATATTCCTCTGTCAAATATTTCAGCGACCAAATAATGTCCTGTGACATTATATAATACGCCGAACTCCGCTCTTTTGCAATATCTCCTGCCAAACCGTGTATAAAAGTACCCATAACTGCCGCTTCATAGCTGTCCATCTTCTGTGCCAGCAATCCGGCTATCATGCCAGTGAGAACATCTCCTGAGCCAGCTGTAGCCATGCCATCATTACCACTGGTATTCAAATAAGTCATTTTAAGCTTTCTGGTAACTATTGTTCTTGCATCTTTGCATACCAAAGTCACATCATATTTCTGTGTAAATGAGCGGCAATATTTCAGAATATTCTGTGATATCTCTGATACCGGATGTTGCAACAGCCTTGCAAATTCTCCCAAATGAGGAGTCAGGATGATTTCTCTTCTTACAGGATTACGACCATGCTCCAGCATCTGCAGCAAATCCTGCTTCTGTGCCAGAAGATTCAGGGCATCAGCATCAATTACCATCGGTTTCCCACTATGTTCCAGTACATAGGAAAGAATTGTTCCAGCCTTTGCAGAAGTGGATAATCCAGGACCTATGGCAATCACATCTGCCCAGCTAATGCCTTTTTGCAATCTGTCTGTTTCTTCCTCTGATAAGCCTTCCTGTTCATCATCTGCATACGTATCAATGATTGCTTCCGGCAATTTACGAAGCAGACTCTCCCTGTTATCCCATGCCGTATATATTCTCACCATGCCAGAGCCTATACGAAATGCACTGGTGGACGCAAGCTGACAGGCACCTCCCATATTTTTTGACCCTGCTATCATCAGGACTTTACCAAAGGTTCCTTTATTTCCACCATGATTTCTCTTTGGAAATCTCAAGTCAGATTTCGTAAAAGTTACAATACCTTTCTTCGTATTCTCCACCAGTTTGTCTGGTATCCCAATAGGAACGCAGATCAATTCGCCTGTGTAGTCTGTCCCCGGATACAACAGCTGTCCAAGCTTGCGATATCCATACGTAACAGTGATATCAGCTTCTATTGCGCATCCCATGACCTTTCCGCTGTCCGTGTGGATTCCTGATGGCATATCTGCCGATACCACTATGGCATGAGATTCATTGATACCTTCTATAACTTCTTTATACTTTCCTTCTATCTCTCTGGATATGCCAATCCCGAATATAGCATCTACTATTACATCATAGAGATAATTATCCATGCCATAATGAATGGGAATATCCAGCATACGGGCTGCGCGTATCTGCATCCTGGTCTGCTCTGTACACTTTGCCTCTTCTCCAATAAGATGTATCTGTACTGATACGCCTGATTCCTGAAGGATTCTGGCTATTGCAATTCCATCTCCTCCATTGTTGCCACTGCCAGCCACAATTCCCACACTGATATCCGTTCCATATCTTCCAGTGATAATTCTGGCAGTCTCCAGTGCCGCACGCTCCATCAGCACCAGAGAAGGAATTCCATATTCTGTAGTGGTCTGTTCATCACATTGTTTCATTTCTGCTGCTGTCAATACATATTCCATGCCGTTCCCCCGCTCTGCTCATTCTATCCATTTTCTCAAAGTATACCATAAAAGTCACAAAAAAACACCCAGTCAAGTGGGTGTTCCTTTATCTTTCTCCGTATTCTGTGAATCTGCAGCCTGCGCAGTATCTTTATCCTTATTCAAAACGTTCTTAGGATTATATTTCAGATCAAACATTTCAATGACATCCGGTCCGAAAATATCATGCATATAAGAATATAATTCATCATTCCATATTTCTTTCTGCTGTTTCAAAAGCACCTGACGTTTTAACTGTACCCGGAAATTCTGAATCCATTGATTGATATTTTCGATATCCTGCGTGTTCTGCTTGATTCGACTATAGCATACATTCATAGTTGCCAGCATGAGCTTATAATTTGCTTCTTCTATCTGCTCAGGCAGCTCTGCAAGCTCATCATGGCAAAGATCCATCTTCTCATTTGCTTCTTCTATAAGCCGTTTATTCTCTTCCATTTTCTTGTTCTTATCAGGACTGTCAGGAAGTTCCATAATCGCCACGATTTCACTCATGAGTTTCTTTTTGAACAGGTTCTGGCTCTTGATCTCAGTGTTTAGCTTCCCCTGTCTCTTTAAAAGGTCATTCACAACTGTCTCCAGCGCATGAATCTCATCATTATCGCCTGTCTGTGTAAATAACTTATGCCATTTATGATCAAGTGTCAGTATTGGTATCTTCTTACCTTCCAGCGCTGTTCTGAACAGATCATTATCCTGTGCCATCCAGTCACCTTCTATCACTTCTGCTATTTATCGTCTCCATGTGCATGCTTCTCAATGCCATAAGATAACTTCATCAAGCTATCTGACAAATGCACATTCTCTACTACAATGCTGTCTGGAACATTCAGATCTACATGTGCAAAATTCCAGATTGCCTTGATGTTACATTTTACCAGGGTCTCTGCTGCTTTCACCGCACCATCCTTTGGAATTGTAAGGACTGCAATATCTATATCGTTTGCTTTCACAAAATCTGCAATCTGTTCTACAGGACGTACAGGAATTCCTCTGAGTTCCTTACCCTGCAAGGCAGGATTAATGTCAAAGATACCCTTTACAATAAAACCTCTTCTCTCGAAGTTCATATAGTTGGCAAGCGCCTGTCCCAGATTGCCCGCACCAATAATAATCAGATTATGCTTACTGTTCAATCCAAGAATCTTCGCAATTTCATTATACAGATATTCTACATTATATCCATAACCCTGCTGCCCAAATCCTCCAAAATTATTAAAATCCTGTCGTATCTGTGAAGCAGTTACCTTCATAAGTCTGCTCAAATCCTGTGATGATATTCTCTCTACTCCGCTATCACGCAAATCTCCCAAATATCTGTAATATCTGGGGAGTCTGCCGATGACTGCCTGTGATATCACCTTCTCGTCCACGATATACACCTCCAAAATTTACTCATATTACTGTACAGAATGTACCATACAGTACCTCCTCTTTTGACTATCTATAGACATATATTCACTTTTCAGTGGTTAACGGCTAAACTGTCAACATAAAGTATACAACATTGTTAAATGATTGTCAAATAATATCTTACTTTCTGTGCATTTTTTATATTGGACAGACTGTTGTATTTTCTTTTATTTTTCTATATAATGTGATATTGTGTGTAGTTATGCATTTTCTTATATGTACTCCGGGAGTACATTATTTAAAAAAGGAGTTTACCATGATCTTATCCTGTTCTAATATTGATAAAACATTTATAGATAATCATGTCATTAAAAATGCCTCATTTCATATTGAGGATTATGAAAAAGCTGCTATCGTTGGTATCAACGGAGCCGGCAAATCAACTCTGTTGAAAATCATCACAGGTTCACTGCCTGCGGATGACGGTCTGGTCACATTTGCCAAAGATAAAACATATGGATATCTGGCACAGCATCAGGCGGTCAACAGTGAGCATACTATTTATGATGAACTGCTCACTGTAAAGCAGGAAGTATTGGATCTGGAGGCTTCTATCCGTGAGACTGAGCTTGCCATGAAAACAGCCAGTGATGCCGAGCTTGAACTGCTTCTGAAGAAATATACAGATATGAATCACCGTTTTGAACTTCTTAATGGTTATGCTTATAAAAGTGAAGTCACTGGTATTCTAAAAGGACTTGGTTTTCAGGAAGAGGAATTTCAGAAGAAGGTAGATACTCTCTCCGGTGGTCAGAAAACACGTATTGCTCTTGGTAAGCTGCTTCTGCAAAAGCCTGATCTGATCATCCTGGATGAGCCTACGAACCATTTAGACCTCAATTCTATTGCCTGGCTGGAAACTTATCTTTTGAACTATAAGGGAGCTGTACTGATTGTCTCCCATGACCGATACTTTCTGGATAAAATCGCTACCAAGATCATTGAGATTGATAACGGCAATGTCATGGTCTTCCATGGCAACTATTCTGATTATGCCAGACAGAAAGAAGTTCTTCGTACAGAACAGTTAAATGCATATCTGAATCAGCAGCGCGAAATCAAGCATCAGGAGGAAGTGATTGATAAGCTTCGCTCTTTTAACCGTGAAAAATCTATTAAGCGTGCTGAAAGCCGTGAAAAAATGCTGGATAAAATAGAACGTATTGATAAACCAACCGAAGTGAAGGCTGATATGAAGCTTAAACTTACGCCAAGGCTTCTAAGTGGTAATGATGTATTAAGCGTATCTGATCTGTCCAAGGCTTATGATGGTCAAATACTCTTCTCCAATGCCTCCTTTGAAGTCAAGAGAGGCGAACATGTGGCAATCATTGGAGACAATGGAACCGGTAAAACCACACTGTTAAAAATTATCAATGAACTGGTTCCTCCTGATACCGGAAGCATCAAACTTGGTTCCAATGTTCAAATCGGATATTATGACCAGGAACATCACGTTCTGCATATGGACAAGACTTTATTTGAAGAAATCAGTGACGATTATCCAGATCTGACAAATACACAGATCAGAAATACGTTAGCTGCTTTTCTCTTTACAGGGGAAGATGTCTTCAAAAAAATCAGTTCTCTCAGTGGCGGTGAACGTGGTCGTGTATCTCTCGCCAAACTGATGTTATCAGAATCTAACTTTTTGATTCTGGATGAGCCTACTAACCATTTGGATATCACCTCCAAGGAAATCCTTGAAAGTGCGTTGAATGCATATGAGGGAACTGTTCTATATGTATCGCATGACCGATATTTTATAAACAAGACTGCTTCCCGCATTCTGGAACTGACTCATAGAGAATTCATTAATTACATAGGGAACTATGATTATTACCTGGAAAAGAAGCAAACACCTATGGCTGATGAAAGCAACAGCTCTGTAGAGGAATCCGCTCCCAGTGCACAAAAATTAGACTGGAAGCAGCAAAAGGAACAACAGGCAGCACAACGCAAAAAAGAAAATGACTTAAAGAAATGTGAAGACCGCATTGCTCAATTGGAAGCAAAAGCTCAGGAACTGGATGAAGAAATGTCCAAGCCTGAAATTGCAACCAATGTTGCACGTCTTCAGGAAATCGCCAAAGAAAAGAATGCGATTGAAGAAGAATTAAATCCTTTATACGAAAAATGGGAAGCCCTGTCCGAATAGGGCTTCCCACTTTTTATATATTCTTACATTGCATCAAAGGTCTCACGTATTGCCTTGATAAAGTTCTCACTGTTCAGTACAGTAACATCCTTCAAGGATGTAATCAATGCAAGATCCTTAGTCATTTTACCGTTTTCGATTGTTGCGATTGTTGCCTTTTCAAGCTTATTGGCAAAAGTAACCAGATCCTCCAGTTTATCCATCTCTCCACGTTTTCTCAATGCGCCTGTCCATGCAAAAATGGTTGCAACAGAGTTTGTGGATGTCTCTTCACCCTTCAGATACTTATAATAGTGTCTCTGTACAGTACCATGTGCTGCTTCGTATTCGTACACGCCTGATGGAGATACCAGTACAGAGGTCATCATTGCCAATGAACCAAATGCAGAGCTTACCATATCACTCATAACATCGCCATCATAATTCTTACAAGCCCAGATGAATCCGCCCTTAGCCTTCATAACACGGGCAACTGCATCATCAATCAGAGTATAGAAGTATTCAATACCTGCTGCCTTGAACTGTTCTGCATATTCTGCATCATAAATCTCCTGGAAAATATCCTTGAAATTATGATCGTATTTCTTGGAAATCGTATCCTTGGTAGCAAACCAGAGATCCTGCTTGGTATCTAATGCATATTTAAAGCATGCATGTGCAAAGCTGGAAATGGATTTGTCTGTATTGTGAATACCCTGAATGATACCTGATCCTGTAAAATTATGAATCAGTTCACGAATCTCTGTTCCATCCTCTGCTGTGAATACCAGTTCTGCCTTACCAGGTCCTGGCACTTTAATCTCGGTATTCTTATATACGTCACCATAAGCATGTCTTGCCAGTGTAATAGGCTTCTCCCAATTCTTTACACAGGGTTCAATGCCTTTTACAACGATAGGGGCACGAAATACAGTACCATCCAGCATAGCTCTGATTGTTCCATTAGGGCTCTTCCACATCTCCTTGAGATTGTACTCTGTCATTCTGGCTGCATTTGGTGTGATAGTTGCACATTTTACTGCTACGCCATACTTCTTGGTAGCTTCCGCAGAATCTACTGTAACCTGGTCGTTAGTCCCATTACGGTATTCCAGTCCAAGATCATAGTATTCTGTCTTCAGATCAATATATGGAAGAATCAGTTCATCCTTGATCATCTTCCACAGAATTCTTGTCATTTCATCTCCGTCCATCTCTACAAGGGGTGTTGTCATTTGAATCTTTGCCATACTTGTTCCTCCATATCCTTATTAATTCTTATCATCACTTAATCCGCATTTTACCATATTTCTATACGCATTACAAATATGTTTGTCTGCAAGTTGTTCTGCCAGCTGCGAATCTCCTGCTTTCATAGCCTCCAGGATGCTCTTATGTTCAGCTACAGCCTCACTGCTTCTTTCTTTATCAGATAATGTCTGCTGTCTTTCCTTCTGCACATACTGATGAAAATTTTTGAGTAAATGAATCAGTATCTTGCTTTCACAGGCATCATATAATAATTGATGAAATCGGTTGTCCAGTTCAGTCAATTGTTCATAATGTCCTTTTGAAAGATGGAATTCACTTAACAGAATAATTTCTTCCATCTCATCAATCTGTTCTGTGGATATACGCTTCGTAGCCCAGCGTGCGCACAATCCTTCCAATAAGGAACGAATCTCATAGATATCTGCTACATCCGTTGTGGAAATTCCTGTCACATATGCTCCCTTATTCGGAACGATCCTGATAAGTCCTTCCAGCTCCAGTTGTCTGAACGCCTCTCTTACAGGAGTTCTGCTGACTCCAAGCTCTTCTCCTATAGCAGATTCCTTCAGTTCGTCATTTGCCTGATATCTTCCATTTAATATATCTTCACGAAGCTTCTGGAAAACCCGTCCTCTCAGGGAATACTTGTCCAGCGCTTCCTGATTTACATCATGTTCGCCCATATATGCCTCCATTACTCTTCCGGCTGGGGCTGAGGTGTCTTAACAAGTGTTACATTCAGCTTATCGCATCCCTCTGCAATAACACGCAACAGCTCATCATCTGTCAATACGGTAACTCTGCCGCCTTCATATTCAGCATCTACCCACTCTTTTACATAAGCTACCAATTCTGAATTCTTGGTAATCTTATCTTCACCCTGCAGCTTGAAATAGGTGTTGATCCAATGTGCAATACCTGCCAGACCAGATGTATTGGATACAGCGCACAGTACCGGACGATTCAGGAATTTCTCTGTATCAAATATATTATAGATTTCTTCATTCTTTAATAATCCATCTGCATGAATGCCTGCTCTGGTGACATTGAAGTTCTTACCAACAAAAGGCGTTCTTGGTGGAATCTGATAGCCGATCTCTTTCTCATAATATTCTGCAAGTTCAGTAATGACTCTGGTATCCATTCCATTCAAAGTGCCCTTTAACTGTGCATATTCAAATACCATAGCTTCCAGAGGTGTATTACCTGTACGTTCTCCGATACCAAATAAGGAAGTATTCACACCGGAACAGCCATACAGCCATGCTGTTGTAGAATTGGACACTGCCTTATAGAAATCATTATGTCCATGCCATTCAAGCCATTCATGAGGTACGCCGGCATGTGTATGAATTGCATAAATGATACCCGGTACACTTCTTGGGATAACTGCACCAGGATAGTTTACACCATATCCCATTGTATCACATGCACGCACAACAATAGGAATCTTGTATTCTTCAGCCAGTTTCATCAATTCCAGGCAAAAAGGAACTACATAACCATATATATCAGCTCTTGTGATATCCTCTAAATGGCATCTTGGACTGATACCTTCTTCCAGACATTCTCTGATAACAGAAAGGTAATGCTCCATAGCCTGTTTTCTTGTCATTTTTAATTTCAGGAAAATATGATAATCAGAACAGCTTACCAGAATACCCGTCTGCTTCATACCTATCTCTTTTACCAGCTTGAAATCTTCCTTGCTGGCACGAATCCAGGAAGTAACTTCCGGAAACTGATATCCTCTCTCCAGACATTTGTAAACTGCATCTCTGTCTTTCTTACTGTATAAGAAAAATTCGCTCTGACGGATCATACCGTTAGGACCGCCTAATTTGTGCAGATAGTCATAGATCGTAACGATCTGCTCTGTGGAATAAGGTGCTCTGGACTGCTGTCCATCACGAAATGTCGTATCTGTGATCCAGATGTCCTTTGGCATATTGTGAGGAACAACTCTGTCATTAAAAGGAATCTTAGGTATCTCTTCATAAGGAAACATATTTCGGAAAGTATTGGGTTTCTCTACATCCTGTAATGTATACATATGCTCTTCTATTTCAAGAAGATTGTTTTTGCCATTCAGGGTAACAGGTCGGTTTTCAAAATAATCGTTCTTTTCCATTACTATCTTCTCCTTCATAACTCCTCTGGTAAGTCTGTATTTTTATACACTCTTATGCAGAAAACGTATTTTTGTATCATTGTATACATTTATACAGTTTACGTCAATGATTTATTTTAATAAAGTGAAATTATTTTAAATATATTTTTTATTGATATTTTCAAGCATTTTATCAATCTGCAGCATTCCCGCTCCCTGAACATTCCAGTTTTGTCCTAAATCTCTGGACGAACTCAACAAGACACGTTTCAATTGTGTATTCGTAATTTGCGGATATTTTTGCAAACAGAGAGCCAGTGCTCCACTGACGATCGGTGTAGCCATGGAAGTTCCACTCTTGGCAATATAGGGCTGTCTCCAGCGGTTATTTCTCCCATACACCCGATTACAGCAGGACACAATATCTGTTCCCGGTGCCACAATATCAGGCTTCTTTAACGGATTGCCTTTTGCAGGATTCACATCATACACATTAGCCGGTCCTCTGGCAGAATATGCTGCACAGGTTCTGCCGCCTGCTCCAACATAATCACCATCATTACATCCTACGCAGATACATTCCACTGATTCGCTGATAGGAGAGATGCTCATAGGCTCCGGGCCTTTATTTCCGGCTGCTGCAACGATCATTACATTACTGCTCCAGAAATATTCAAGATATTTATGCAGAAGCGCCACTTCATCAGGTTTTAAAGCTGCTGTCTGTTCCATCTCTATTGAAATATTCAATATTCTGACAGGATATATTTTCATCATTTCGGTAGTCCATTCCAATCCCATCAAAAGATTCTTTAGACTTCCTCCCCCCTTTTCATCCAGTACTTTTCCACATAAAATACTGCATTGCGGTGCTATGCCTCTATATTTTGTATCCGATAATTTACCATTTCCAGCAAGAATACCGCACACATGTGTGTCGTAGCCGGCTTACATTTCAATATGTGTATTACATTCTCTCCTTCTTTTTGCTGCACGTTCAAACAATTCCCTAGAAATAATAGGTTCATGTGTCCCCTGTACTATAATCCAACTCTTTTTATCAATATATTGTATGGATTTATCTTTAAAACTGCGTCTCCTGCTTTTCCCCTGTACCACCATTCCTGTGTATGTCTCATTACGCAAAATCTTCTTAATCGTAGAAGCACTCCACTGATAATCCGGCGGATTCCTGTCTTGTCGATAGCTTAGGGGTGTTGCCACTCTCTCCCTCACCAGCCTGGCTCTGATTGCTTCCACACTAAATCCTTGCACATACCATTCAAAAATACACTGCACCCAGCAAGATACATTCCTGTCTATTTCCAAAACATGCGAATCTTTCCGGCTTTTACGGTAGCCATAGGGTGCATATGCTCCTAAATACTCTCCCTTCTCCATTTTCTGCCGATATACTGCCCTGATGCTTTCTGATAGATCTTCACTGTACCATTCATTCACCAGTGCATTGATCTGCCTTGCTTTCTTCCCATATTTCTGTGCTGTATCTACCCCATCTACTACTCCAATAAATCGAATGCCAAGCAAAGGAAACAGACTATGAAGTAAATATTCTGTATGCTCCATATTTCTTGATAATCTGGACTGTGATTTCGCCAGAATCACACCAAACTGCCCACTTCTGGCATCTTTTAACATCTGTGAAAAAGCAGGTCTTTCATAATACAAGCCTGAATAATCATCATCCACATAGTACTGCTGTATGCTCCAACCATGCTTTAGCGCATAATCTGTCACAATTATCCTCTGGTTCTCTATGCTCTTACTGTGGCTGTCTCCCTCTCTGTCAAGATCCTCTTTGCTGATTCTTAAATAGACTGCTGCCTTTTCCATAACAAGCCTCATACCCTGTTTATGACAATGTATGAAAAGGAAATACCGGTTCAGAACAAAAAAATACTGATATAGCATAAACTACATCAGTATTTTATCTTATCTTTATTCATTTCGGATTGCCGCTAAAGGACTTAATCTCATAGCACGAAGAGATGGCAGAAATCCTGCAATCATACCAATCAGTATAGCAAATACAACGGCAAGCGGCGGCAGCCACGGGGGAATACGGCAGATTCCACCGGACATGCCCATCTCTGCCCCAACCTGGCTGGCTGCCAGAAGATTATTGATCACAATACTTATCACATAACTGAATGCCAGCCCCACTACTCCTCCTACAAAGCCAATAAAGCCTGCTTCCATAAGGAATAATGTCTGAATGTTATGGATGTCACAGCCCAGTACCTTCATAACACCTATTTCCTTGGTGCGTTCATAAATGGACATCATCATTGTATTGGTAATACCTATCGCCGCAACCAGAAGCGATACTGCACCAATCGCACCAAGCACAAGCTGAATTGTATTCATCTGCTCTGTCTGGGACTGAATCCATTCTGCGTCACTGTAAGCATTATATCCCTGGTCCTGAAGCATCTTCGTCAGTTCCTGCACATTCTCCATTTCATCTACCTGTACGACCAGTCTTGTATAGAACAGCTCATTATACGGTTTGCCATTCTTTCTCGTTGGCTGTCCTGGGACTGCCTTTTTCTTAAATACACGTTTTAGCTGTGATTTCAAAGCATTAATATCGCAGAATACACTGCTGCTGTTATTCGTCCACTCGTCTGGTTTTCCCGCCATAATACCGCTGGCTTCCACCAGATATTTCTTGGGTGGTTTTACTGTTGTTCCTCCACTGTCTCCGGAATTTCTGGAGCTCCAATACGCATCTATATCAAAGATAACAAACATTGGTGTCTTCATCAGATCTATCTGCGGAAGTTCATTTTTCTCCCAATATGGGTAAGTATTTGTCTTTTCTTCATAGAAATTCGTCAATACACTACTTCCATAAAACAGCTTGAACTCTCCATTTGCCGATGGCAATGCGCCCTCTGCAATAGGAAGGTCCAGACTGGCAAGACCTTCCTGAGTCATACCTGTTATATCCATATAGCTCATGTATTTCCCGGATTTTGCAATAACTGATACATTCAATTGTGGATATACATCTACCACATGCTCCATACTTTTGAGTGTATTCACCAGCTCATCATTAAGCAGCCGCTCCTCTGCCTGCGTGCCACTGCTATTCCACGACTGCCCACTGGATACTTCTATCTGGGTGATTGAGGAATAACTGGATATATTCTCCATCATGGATTCCTTTAATCCATTTCCCAATGCAACCATGACCACAATAGAAGTAATACCGATTACAACACCTAAAACAGTCAATACGGTTCTGAGTTTTCTTTTCCACAGATTCGTTATGCTCATGAGCAATAAATCAGAAAACTTCATTATACATCATCCTCATCATCCAGTAATTCCATTTCCTTTTTCTGTTTCTTTGCCTTTTTCTTCTTTATGACAATAACGATAACAACCACAATCACAACAACTGCTGCAATAATCCCAATCAAGGCAGGAAGCGGAAGTCCTGAGCTTTCTTCAACAGCAGGCTCTGTATATATATCATCCATAGAACCGTCATCGACCACATTTTCATAAACAGACAAATTCATTTCCTTCTCATAACGTGTCTCATTACCTGCCTCGTCTTCATAAGTCACAACTGCCGTAATCGTTCCGGAACCATCATCTGCCGCAATTCCCGTAACCATGGAATCTACATTTCCTGTAGCGCCCGGATCCAGATTGCCCAGATAGGAAATACCACTGTCGATTGCATCTGATTCGTATGTAACCTTTACATTATATAAAGTCGTTTTACCGGTATTGAATACACTGAACATAATATTGGACTGTTCACCTACCGCAATAGATTCCGGCATGATTTCTGCTGTACCTGTGTCCATCTTGGCTTCCTGCTTGACAGGAATAGATACGCTGGCTGTATCTGTTTTATTGATTTCTTCATCTGTATCATACTTCATGTTTACCGTCAGTACGTATGGCTTCTGCGCAAGATCCGACTTGGCTTCCATCTCAATGCTCATCTGGTAAGTCTCCCCAGGTGCAATCGCATCCGTATATACAGAGCTTGAACCGGATGTAGGCAGAAATGCAGAATAAGATGCTACTGTTGTAGAGCCTTCTACTGTAGCCTGCAGATCAAAGAGTACATTCTTAACTGTTGTTTCTGTGGATGTATTCTTCACATTTACAGTCAGATTGAATACACTTCCTGCATATACAGTCTCCGGGACAGTTGTAAATCCTGTAACCACAATTCTTGGGTTGGCTGAGAGCTGTTTTTCATCAGGTACCAGCAGATTCTTAGGGTTGGAACCCTTTACATTAATGTATGTTGTAATGTCTGTGCTGACGGCAGCACCATTCTGATAATATGTAGCATGGAAATTAAGAGGATAACAACCTGTCAATACGTCCTGACGTACTACAAAGTTCCATCCAATATCCATACGCTTATTATAAGCATCCTCTGTATTATCCGCTGCCTGGAGAATCTGGATTGTCTGTGCATCATATGCCTGATTGATTTCAAAAGGCCATTTTGCCTTATCATTGGACACTGCCGGGGTAATTACAATATCTGTAATATCAGTCTTGCCGAGATTAATCAGGGAAAGCACAACAAACGCAGTATCTCCGTACTTTGCATCCGTAATGGGTACTTCATTGGAAAGCATCAGGAACTTATTTGTATCTGCAGTGTTCTTATTTGCCAGATCCTTCAGATAGCCCTCTACGGTAGATTCATAAGAAGCAATCTCCGAAACACTTAAATCAGCGTAATTCATATAAGACATTGCTGTATTGTAAATTTTATCCATCTTCTTCTTGTTCTCATCTGAAATGTCATTCAGAGATTTCAGATCTGTATAAAAGCGGTTCAGCTGTCCTCTGATGCGGTTTCTCTCTTCGCCGGAAGCACTGGATAAAGTTGTAGAACTGCTATCACTCTCATCTGCGTATACAGTCAATGCACTACCACATAATGCAAGTACAAGTAATGACATCACCAGTAATTTCTTAAACATTCTCTTCATTTTCATTCTTATCCCCCTCTGTATGTTCTGTATTGTCTTTCATATCTATAATCTTACCATCCTTAATGCGGATTATCTTGTCGGCAAAACCCGCAAGATAATTATCATGTGTAACCATAATCAGCGTCTGATTATGCTCTTTTACAACACTCTGCATCAGATTCATAATCTCCTGAGATGTATTGGAATCCAGATTACCCGTTGGTTCATCTGCAAAGATAATCTCCGGCTTCACAACCAGTGCCCGGGCTACGCCGACTCTCTGCTGCTGTCCACCAGACATCTGATTGGGTCTGTGATCCCAGTATTTATCCAATCCGACCATATGTACCATTTTACGTGCACGCCGTTCCCTTTCCTTCTTGGAGACTCCCTGAAAGGTCAATGGCAAAGCCACATTCTCCACGGCATTCATCGTTCCCATCAGGTTAAAGGACTGAAAAATAAAACCTATATGCTCTCTTCTGAACTTAACAAGCTGATTCTCCGACTTGGTCTCCATATGTTCACCGGCAATGATAATCTCTCCTTTAGTGGGCTTCTCCAAGCCGGCAAGCATATTCAGCAAGGTAGATTTACCTGAGCCAGAAGCACCTACAATGGCACAGAATTCACCCCGCTTAATTGTAAAATCCACGCCATTGAGCGCTCGCACTTTATTATCACCAATATGATATATTTTATATAAATTCTTAACCGTAATCACTGTATCATCACGTTTTTTCTTAGTTTTCCCTTTATCCTGCATAACTACCCCTTCCATTCACAATATGTCAGAATAATACCGCTGCGTATCCGGAAAATACAGTGTACTATCTATCTTAATACAGTTAGTACGCTATATACGTATAGTATATCAGAGATTATGTCAACACGCAATAGCTGATATTATAAAAGACGCACAAATATAATTTATATCTGTGCGCCTCTTCTTAGTACTGATAATCTACATATTCTGTATCTTTTCTAAGTCTGCTTGTAAGAGCATTCTTATAATCTGTTTCGTCATAGGATAAATACTTAATACCTTTTCTGATATTATCCATCTTGTTTCTTACTTCTGTAGTCAGACTGTTGGCTATTTCTGCTTCTGTGTATTTTATATTACTGATCTGCGTAACCGGTGCATATGCATATTCACTGAACTCGGTATAGTAGGTATTCATCAGGTTATACTCTGCATTATTCATATCCCATATATACATGTCCACTGCTTTATCATAGCCGGTCTTAACCTGGAATATGGCAAGCTGCCCGGTCAGTGCCTGCTCATCACTGTTAGTCAGTTCTATCGTCCTGCTGCCATCTCCATTTACTGTGACTGCCCTGGTGTAATTCAGATTAATGTCCTGTTTAACAGGGTCAGCATACAGCATCTTAAATGATACCGCCAGCTCATCATCTATCTTTGCAAAGAGGATTGCCTTTTGCCCGATATAGCTGTTAAAAATATCTTTCTTAATGGTTTTCTTATCATTCAAAACCATATAGTGAAATGTATAACCCAGCTGATCGGCTGTCTGTTTCGCATAATATGCCTGCGTATCCTTGGCTGTAATAACACCCACATCACCTGCTGTAGTAAGGCTGTCCATCTTACAATATGCTATCACTCCGATGTTAATTCGATACCAGCCATTTGAATAACTTCCAACGACTCTTACCGGAACATTTGCCGCAATCGTCGTCAATACAGTAGAAGTATACGTTGGTTCTGCGTACACTGTACACCCTTCCACAGCATAATAAACATCATTCAGCTGTGTGTATGTCGGTCCCTGTGCCTGCACAGGAATGCTTCCCATGAGTATGCAGACAAGTGTCAGAATACCGATTGTTCTGCCAATCCAATATTTTGTTTTACTAACCTTCGTTACCATGTCTTTCCTCCTTATGGGACCTCACACATGTGTGCCGTGTCCATTATCATCATAATATGAACCTGTTTTGCCTTTTCTTCCATGTATAAAATCCTGAAATTCCACAATTCTTCCATCAAGATCCGGATGACTTGCCACTCCCGAATCCAGAACAACTACATAAACGTCTCTGCCATTATACTGTGATGTATCCAGCCTGTCACAGCCTACCATCCTTCGCACTCTATCCATATTGCAGCTCCTGCAGTCATATTTTACTACTATAATATGTAAGAACTGCTGTTTACGAAACGGTGTATTAGTAATTCTCTATCTTGATTCCTGTCGGGAATGAATCTGACTGATACGAACATACTTTATTAATTGTTACAGTTGTAAATGTACACCCTGAGAAGGCAGCTGACTTAATACTCATAGTTGCCTTTGGTATAGAGACTTCTGCCAATGCAGTACAGCCTGAGAAAGCACTTGTTCCAATGCTGACTACACTGGATGGCAATGTAACGGATTTCAAACCGGTACAGCCTTGAAAAGCACTGTCCCCTATTACTGTTACCCCGCTCTTAAAGCTAAGCTCTGTCAAGCCTGTACAGCCTGAAAATGCACTCGCCTCAATAGTCGTCACAGATGATGGTATTGTAACCGCTGTTAAACCTGTACAGCCTTCAAAGGCACTGGCATTGATGGCAGTAATGCTATTGGGAATCTTACAATCTGTAAAACTGGTATCTCCTGCGAATAATTCTTTAGGAATCTCCGTAAGTGCAGAAGAAATCTTAACAGAAGAAGCCTTTGTACATCCTTTGAATGCCAAATCCCCTATGGTATCCACAAGATTACCCATGCTGATGCTCTCAGCAGCCGCACAGTTTTCAAAAGCACTCTTGCCAATCGTAGTTACTTCTGATGGAATCTTAATTTTACCTAATACCAGACAACCGGAGAAAGCTTCATCCCCTATCTGTGTCAGTGCACTCGGCAATGTAATTGTCTGTAACTTCTCACACTGATAAAATGCCTGTTTACCAATTGACGTTACATCATCCGGTAAACTGATCTTAGTCATATTAATGCATTTATTGAATGCCTTGTCTCCTATCTGGGTTACTCCATCAGGAATTGTTAATCTGACCAGATTAGAACAGCCATCAAAAACGCTCTGTCCCAATGATGTCAGACTATCCGGCATAACCACTTCCACAAGTGCGGCATCACTCTTGAATACACTGTCCCCCATTGTTGACACTGTATCAGGAATCTCTACCCTTACCAGTGTCTTGGAACTGGCAAAAGCAGAAGCTGCAAGCTCCGTAACAGGCTGTCCATCCAATGTATCAGGAATTACTACATCCGTGCCTTTTCCCAGATACTTGGTGATGACAACATGATCCTTATATAAATCATACTGATATAAATCATTCTTCTTGGATTCCGGTGTATCTTCTGTCTGCGATTCAGAAGATGAATCAGCAGATGACGGCTGTGTAGCAGAAGGATCATCCATAAAATAATTATGATTACCGTTTCTATCAGGGTCTACGCTTCCATTTGGAGTGGTCGTTGTGGTCGTTGACGAAGAGGTTGTCGTTGATGACGTGTTATGATCTCCACCTGCAGCCCCCTCCGGCTGCTGTGGACTTTCTGTCTGTTCCTCCTCCAGCGCTTTCATTGCAGCTGCATAATTTCCCTGAGTCTCCTGAAGAAGAGAAGTAATCTCTCCCTCCTGTTCTATCTCATCTGCAGTCTGGTCTGTCTGCGTTGTTTCCTGTGTCTGATCCGCCTTAGGGGAAAAATCCACAGCACCGCTTTTATTCAGATACATTCCAAGTAATATTCCAAAGATTAAGGTACATCCTGCTACCATTCCCCAAAACGCTTTTTCCATAATAATCCTCACATACTTTATTTCGTCAGTGAATCTTCCGATACCTGTGTGCCATAAAAGGCTCCACGAACAATTGTCTGTAAGCCTGCTCCTCCATCGACCCTGGTAAGCTTGCTGCAATTTCTGAATGCATCCGCACCAATATTGCTTACACTATCCGGGATTGTAATCTGAGTCAGCTCCTGATGATTTTTAAAGGCTTCTGAGCCAATCTGCTTTACGCCCTCAGGAATCTCGACCTTTGCACTGTTTCCACGATATGCAAGAAGAATATGATCTCCCACTATCAGGAAATCGTCTTCGCCTCCCTTAGAAGTTCCATTAAGCCAGTTATCCAGCCATGGAGTATCAGCAAAAGCCTTCGTACCTATGCTAATTACAGAATCAGGAATTGTTACTTCTTTCAAATCCTGACATCCATAAAATGCTCCATAATCTATTGTTGTAACATTAGATGGTATCTCTATTGACTGTAAACCGCTCTGTGCAAAACTCAATCGTCCTATTTCTTTTATTTTCTCACTAATTGTATAATTAGTCAAATTGTTCTGTTTATAGTACGCTCTTTGCTTAATCGTATCACCATCGACTGTCTGCTTAGATGAAGTCGGTTGTGTTTCATGCTCAGAAGAGCTTTCTTCTGATGTTTCCTGTGTCTGGCTTGTTTCTATGGAGGAATTACTGCCTGTTCCACCATATACTTTCTGGTTTGACTTACCAATTAATACTACAGCCTTACCATTTATGATTCTGGTCTTGGCAACCACACCAGGTTCTTTCGTATCCAAAGGATTCTCGTCATTTTGTGTTGACTGTGCTGCCGAAGTCTCTTCCTTGGAAGTTTCTTCCTTTGTTTGTTCTGTTTTTTCTTCTGTTGTAGTTACAGTCGTGGTCTGATGTTTAAGCTGGGGTTTATCCTCCTGATCTGCATTGCTGTCATTGAAATCTGTAGGCAGCTCTGCATCATAAATTACAGGTATCTTCTGCTTTTGACCAAATTGATCCGCAGTACTGTTCTTAGTCGTTAATATTTTAACATTAGGACTGTTGGCAAAAGCATTGTCCTGTATACTGTTCACAGATGCCGGTATCATAACCTGCTTTAATGTTGTATTATTTGCGAATGCTTTCTCTGCAATTGAGCTGACTGAATCAGGCAGAATTACATTCTCAACACTTCCCATGCTGCTCATTGCATAGGAAGGAATCTCTGTGACATTAGGAGATACTTTTACATTTTTAATATTCTGCTGATTCCAGAATGCATAAGTGTCTATCTCTTTTACCTCATCAGGCATTGCATAACTGTCTCCGGTCCTTCCTGCCAATACCTGATACAGCATGGACATATCTCCATTATACAAAGCGCCATTATAATAAAGCAGATAGTTGTTCTTCTCATCCACAATCACTTTACTAAGAGACGTGCAGTCATTAAATACCCCAGAACCCCAGGAAGAAATCCCCGCACCCAGGTCTGCCAATGTCAATGCACTGCATCCCTTGAACGCTCCCGGTCCTACTTTCGTTACCGAATCCGGTATTGTTACACTAATCAATGCAGTACAGTCGCCAAAGGCATTGTAGCCAATCTCCCGTAAACTGTCAGGAAGCTCTATACTTTGCAGTGTTGTATTCCCTGCAAAGGCACCTTCCCCTATCGTCGTAACCGTACTTGGAACACTGACAAAGGTGTCAGTGCCCACGTACGCTGTCAATATTGTTCCATTTATCCGAAAATCATCTTCACCCTTCGCTTTTGTCTGAAAACCTATCACTACTGTCAACAGAAGAAGAATTCCCGCTGACAATGCTGCTGTTGCAACAATCACCTTTTTATTCATACTCTTACTCCTGTTTAAGCGATTTTAATCTTACGCTTCTTATCCCCGGATGCAAACAGGATGATAGAAAGACAAGCCATACCTGCTGCCAGGAACCACTTAGGATGAATCGGATCTCCTGTCTTAGGTGTTGCATCCAGCATCTGACCAGCTACCAGATTCTGTGTATCCACATATGCTACATATGGTGAGAAATGCGGTGCTGTAAAGGACATACAAGCAATACCATCAATTGTAGTAAACTTCACATTCAGATCCTGCAGCTGACTGTTCTCGATTGCAGCCATATGTACATTACCACCATACTGAATCATTTCATCAGGAATTGGTATTGTAATGTTGACATTCAGACCTGTTGTATCCTGAATCTTGTTCTTACCGGTGCTGTCATACAGGGAAATATCCATTGGCATATATACAATGCCATCCAGACTACCGAACTTATTCATTAATGCAGCCTGCGCCTCTGCTACTGCACTGTCAGAATCAGATACCTTTACAATGAAATTATCTGTTGCACCCTCTACTGTCGTAGAGCCTACATCCTTATTAGAGATTCCGGTCTTATCAATGGAAAGTCTGTCTCCCTGTGTTGTCGTGGAAGTTGTTGTTCCATTGGTTGTTGTTGTAGTTGTGGTTGTATTCTGCGCATTATTAGTACCATTTGCAACAGTCGTTGTTGTAGTAGTTGTTCCTTTTCTTCTGTTTGCTGCATCTGAATCATCTTCGTCATCATCTGATGTTCTTGTCTTGTAATTAGCCGTTACCGTTGCTTCTGTTGCCGGCATCGTAATAGTTGTAGATGCTGCTGAAGCGTTAGCAAATCCTACACCCGCTGTAGTACTTGTCCATTTGGAGAATACTTTACTTGATGATTCCGGAGCAAAAGCAGAGATTGTTACTACCTGGCCTGCTGTATACTCACCAGAGCCTGAACCATAATTAACCGTTAATTTGTACTTGGTAGTAGAATCGGAAGAGCTTCCGGACCCACTACCGCCAGATCCACCGCTTCCTGAACCGCCGCTTCCTGAACCACCGCTTCCTGAACCACCACCAGTGCTGTTTGTGGTATAATGTGCGGTTACTGTTACGTTAGCATTTGGCATATACATGCTTGTGGACGCTGAATGCACATCACCAATCAATTCAGAACAATCTGCTGTAACACCAGCACTGTCTGTACCTGTTGCTGACCAGTACTGGAAGCTTTGTGTTGTGCTTACCCCTGTTGCCTCTAACACAACAATTGCTCCACCAGTCATATTGGTCAGGCTCGTACTTCCATTGCCAGTACCACCTGTTACTGTCATGGTGTATGTTTTTCCGTCTGAGACCACACCATTTCCCGGTTCAAATACTGCAACAACCTTTCTGTTCTCATTTACACCACTGTAAGCATCTGTTCCTGTATGGACAGTACCATTGCTGTCAGTCCACTGCCAGTATTTGAACTTATATCCTGTCTTAGTAGGATCTGTAGGCTTCGTTGCTGCCTTTCCTGCATTTACATTCTGTACCTCGTATACTTTACCATCACTTTCAAAAGTTACTACATAGCCAATTTCCTTAAATGTAGCATTCTTAAGGCTCTGTGCATACTTATATGCAGGGCTTTCAACGTTGTTTGCTTCATCAGAATATTTATAGCCATAAATGACGCCATTGTAGTTTTTGTCAAAAGCATCCGTTATCGTACAAGCAGGATTGTTTATATAAACATCAGCAGTTGTTCCTGAGAAAGCATTCTTTCCAATACTTGTTGTTGTGTCTGGTAAAATGACTGTTTTCAGTCTTGTATCACCCATGAAACATCCTTCTGGAATTGCTGTCACCTGTGTATCACTCAGATCAACATGGGTAATACCTGTATTGTAGGCAAATGCTTCTTCTGCAATATCAGTTACATTTACAAGTTCAGGATCATTGTCTGTTGCAATCACTGATTTCCTGTATAATTCCGGACTATTGAGATCTCCTCTTGATTCCAGACACTCAATGATAATCCGTCCTGCGGCTGCTCTTGATGTGGAATCACCCTTCTGATAAATGATTGCATTATCAGAGAAGAAGACAGAGCCCTCCTCCGGTTCAATACCGGTCAGCTTCACGCATCCTCTAAATGGAATCTTTCCCATTTTATTCATCTCGCTGCCAACCTTAACACTCAGAAGGTTCTCACAGCTGTAGAATGCATAATCAGGAAGCTGCTTGATAGAGCCTAATCCAATAGCGGTAAGGATATCGTTACCTGCAGTGACACCTTCACTGTACTCCTGATTATTGAAGTTTTCATTTAAAGAATATTTGAATACATTTCCTTCCTCAAAAAACTTGACTGTTCCAATCTTTTCTCTAAAATTACCACTGAACAAACCAGCTGCCGGAGTGTCAATATCATTCGGATAAGTTTCGTCTGAGTATAATTTAACCGGATCATTCTGTCCGGGAGTTCCGGCATTCAGTTCTCTATTTAATGTTGTAGAGGGGTCAATTCCAGCATCACTTTCTTTATGAGTCAGAGTCAGATAATCCCAGTTGTCTTTATTATCTGTAACCCCAAAATATGTCTTTGCATCCAAGGACTCAATTCCCTTAGGAATATCTACAAGAAGCGCTGCCATAACAACATCATTCTCTTCCTGTGTTAAAGGTGTGTTATAGGCAGAATCCGTTTCCCATTCCTGATTTACATTAAATTTCTTAATTATACTATAATTTGAAATACTGCTATCTTTCTTTAATGACTCAATCAGATCTGCATTCATCAGATCAATCTCTTCAAAATGCGGATAATCTACCAAAGTACTTTCTAGAGTGGCATTATCCAGTAATACCTTGATATTTACCGGAGAATCCACCTGATAGCAGATATTTCTCTTTGCAGCCTTACTGGTGAAATGTGTCTCATCAGAATCCATCGCATAGTCATATGGGGCATATCCCTCTTCTACCTTACCATGGAAAGTAAGATAGTTAGAGTTGGTCTTAAATGCGCCACTTCCAATCGTCATATCTGTACCATCAGATACTGGTTCTGAGAAATGTACATTTTCCAGTTTCGTACAACCTGCAAATGCATCTTTGCCAATAGAAGTCACGGAGTTACCAATATTTACTCTTGCAAGCATCTCTGCATCTTTCAATGCACCTTCTTCTATTGTTGTAATCGAATCATCTGCAATCGTGAGCTCTATAATGTGGTTCTTGACTCCTCCAAAACAGTCTGTACCTAACTGTGTTACCTTGTAGCCGGCTATGGTGGAAGGTACTTCAAGTTTACGAATAGTAGATTTACTATTATTTACAAAATCATAACTCTTTAAAGTTGCTGTACCATCAGGATTTATAACTACTGTAGCAACATAATCACCATAAGTAGCTTCAATCTGTTCATTATTGGATTCATTCAAGTAGACATATGGAACATATTCACTAACTGCAGTCTTAGCAGCCTTAGTATGGCTTCTTAATTTTGTCAATGATTTACCATCAGTCTGGAAGCCAGGACCTTTGACATAGAAATTCTTATTTGTTATATCCTGGAATAAGTATTCTCCATCCGAGTCTGTATCATATTCATATTTATCTCCAGTAATATTAGGAGAATCAAAATATACTCCCTGGCAATGGCTTCCATCTTCTCTATAACTTGCCTCTCCAAAAATGACGCAACCAAGATTTGGACATCCCATTAATGTATTATCCGGAATCTTACAGGTATTCAATGAACCAGGGAATGTGACCGTCTCCAGTGCAGTCCTTCCTGCAAGAATGTAATCATAATAAACTTCTCCTTCGGTATTCGTATTTTCATTTACATCTGCCCCTGGAATCTTTGCAGCCTTCAACGCATTCTTAATGCCAAACTGATCATCTTTTGATGCTATAAACTCCTTATAGTTATCAGGGAACTTGAAGGATGTTAATGTATTGCCACCCTCACCAACAGCAAAAGCGCCCATACCAATTACAACATTTACATTAGGATTGTTAAAATAAGCAGAAGTATCACCTGACAAATTTGCACAGTTGTAAAATGCAAATGGCCATATTGTAAGGGTTATGCTGGCAGCACCTCCAGTCGTGCTGGTTGAACTCAATCCAAATGAAGTCAGTCCAGACTTGGCAAAGCAGGCTGTACCTATGGTTTTCAATTCCTTGGGGAATGTAATCCCTTTCAGTTTTGTACAGTTATAAAAGGCTCTTGCACCTAACACACCAGTAGACTGATTCCCAGATTCACTACCAAAAGTTACTGAATTTAAGTTTACGCAATCGCTAAATGCATCATTACCTATAACTTTACAATAAGCCAACTCTACAGTATTTAAAGATGTTTGCTTATTGAACGCACCATTTCCAATAAATTCCACCTTATCGGACAAAGTTAAAGAGCTTATTTCCAGCTTAGTAGCATTATCACCTATTTTGCTAAACGCATTATTTCCAATACCAGTAATTGTGACATAGCTTTCAAATGAAATAAAATTATCTTCTGTAATTTTATTTATTCTCGGATCATCATTACTCATTGTACCAGAATATCTGGGAACATATACTCCAACTGCTGATGTATTGCTTGAAGCATCTGTTACTTCATCCTTCAAATCCAAAAGAGTAAATCCCCTAAGCGAAAATGACGAATCATCCGCACAGAATCTATCTATAATACTATCCTTTAAAAATGCCTTTGGATCATCAACATTACTAGAGCCAGCCTGACTAGCCATATATGACACATTAAAATTCTTCAAAGAATTATATTTTGTCTCATCATATTGTCCCGCATCATTGTACACGCCTGCGTCTTTTAGTGCCTGCAAAATTTGTGTTGAATCATAAGTTGCAGCTAATCTGGTTAAATTATCTATTGCAGTATTATAATTTTGAATTTCAGTAATACGCTTTGCATATTCTATAGATGCATAATTTTTTACAACAGTTTCCGGTTTTATTTCTCCTACACTATAAAAATATTTCTTTCCATTTGCAGTTATTTTTTTACTTCCAGCCCTTGTATCACTGAATGTAACTTTTCCATCTTCATACATTAACTTTTTCGGTATTTTATATGGATTGTTATCCTTATCTTTAATTTCTGATACAGAAGAATCATCATCTGCAAAATGTGCGGTATAAGTTTCTTTCTTTAGAACATCTGTTTCCACAGCATCCACATATGCCTGAGTTATAATAAAATAACTCGTATATCTTTTTTTATTTAAATCAATCGCTGCACTAGGCTCATCACCAACATACTTTAAAATAACAGCTTCATCATTTTTGTTTTGTCTTGAAGCAATTGCAAACTCTTTCAAATAAGTCGCAGCTGTATCCGTATAATTAAATTTAACAGTATATGCTGACGGAGTAGCATCACTCTTGTAACTGGTTGCATCAGATAATGAATTGTAACTGGTCAATACTGACTCCATTTTAATATTCATATCAGAAGCATTATATACCTGTTCAAATACACTTTTGATATCCAGATTTCTGACATCTGTTGTCTTCGCCTGCATGGTTCCCAGCTGTTCGACTGGAATCGCAGCCACTACGACTGCCATAATCATGAAGATGGCTGCAATAGTCTTACGTACTGTTCTATGCAGTCTTACATTCTTTCTCTTTCTTTTCTTTCCTGTGTTCTTTGCCATGTTGCATCTCCCCGTTTTAATTCACCCTTTTAGCCACAACTACGAACCGTCCTTCATTCTCCTGATGATCACAGGTAGATAAGGTCAACAGCTTATCGCCATAGTTTGCAGTTACTCCAGTGTCATATAATGACAATGCCGCCATCTCATTCATATAGGAATCAAATTCCTTGGCTGAGCCGGCATTGATAAATTGATAATACTTAAAGGTCACTTCTTCTTCCGAATAAACCTTTGAGCGGAACACGTACATTACTTCGTATTCCCCTTTGTTATATATGGTGTCAAACTTGATTCTTGGATGTGCCTCATAATACGATTCATTGCTGTATTTATTCAATGTACCGAACATCTTGCCCGATTGCATGTGATGTCCATACAGAATGATGTTATCGCATCCGTTCACTGCATCACATTGATAATCCATGAAGATACATCCATTCTTGTCTTCTTCCTGATTAAAGTTATGATTCAGATAGTATTCATTATTTACTGTCTGCATAACAGGATAATCAATAATTGTATCGTCAATTTTTATCCATCCGATTAGTCTTTTGTTCTTATTATATAATGTTTCGTATTCTGGAAGAATATCCGGTGTCTGTGCATCCCCTTTTGTTACCTTGTGAATATTTATTTGTGAGTTCGCATTTAATATATTATTTGAGGTATTTTTCAGTGCTGCCAGCGACTCAAATTCACTTGCGCTCTTAGCTGCCGATTGATAATAAAAGGCAAAATAACCAAAGCAGACAATACATATGGGAATGCATATCGTAATCAGAAGCTTTCTCCTTTTCTCTTTTCTTCGAATCTCCAGCAAAATCTCCTTCTTCATTTCCGGTGAAAGATCTTCTATCCTTATTTTTTCTTTTTTCTTTGGAGTCAGCTTCTTCTTGGCGTTCTCACGCTTCTGCTTACGTTCTTCCTTTTTACGTCTGATCTCCTCCTGCTTCTGAATCTGTTCTTCCTGAAATCTTCTATGCAGTTCATAGATATTATCGTCAAACTGTCTTCCTACAATTGATTCAAATTCAATCTGACTACTCTTTAACTGTTGATACAGCTTCTCGACATCTTTGGGGTTATCCAGCTTCAAGTCTCGTGTAATGGAATCAATGAGCTGTTTATCCCGCTGCGCCGCCGCATATTCCTCTGGTGTCTGGAAACGTCTGCCATCAATGGTCCATTGCAAATCCACTCTGCATACTTCCTTCCTGTTTCTCTTCTGTCATTTAACATAATCTAGTTTATTTAATTAGTTTACATATATATTATTATTTTACTATATTTTCAGTTTATTTCAAGTGTTTTCGCAATTATATATTTATTTTATATATTTTGTGTTTTATTTTTGTGTATACATAATGCCATTTGTAACACTTTTACACCTCTCTCATAAGATATAGAAAAACCTTTTAGGGGGTACTCAACATGAGTGACTTATCAGCAAGCAATTGCGGATGCAATCAGACTATTTCTAACAACGGATGTGGATGCGGTAACAACAGCTGCAGCAACTGGATCTGGATTATCCTTCTTCTGTCCTGCTGCGGTGGATGCGGCAATAACAACAGCTGCTTCGGCGGATGTGGCAACAACAATGATAACTGCTGCGGCAATAACTGGATCTGGATCATTCTTCTCTTCTTCTGTGGTGGATGCGGTAACAACAACGGCTGCTGCTAATCCAATTCTAACCAGCCCAATGGGTTCAAGTAACTTGAACCCATTGGTTTTGTCCAGCATATATCCACTATCTGCTGCATAAGATACAATGATTCACATTTTAACCGGAGGCAATATGGAAGAACAGGATAACGACAATGACTATGTACTCGTTTTTGACCACTTCTATACCAACAATCATATTCAGATTATGAAGACATTACTTCCCTATATAGATTCTGCTGCTATGCCCATGCTTCCGGTTATGATCAAATACTTGGAACTTCAATACACTATAAAGCTTGTCAGGAAAAATACACGACCTGAAGCTCCCGTATTATCTGCATGTTCCAAAGATTCCCCGGACATCGAGACCATTTATCAATCTATCCGTAAATATCTGGCACCAGAGGAGGAGAAAAGCTTCCAGCAAATCATCCAACTCATGCATACTATGGATAATGTACGTCAGATGCAGCAAATGATGGAAATGTTGCAAACGATATCCGGCGATGGAGAAAATGCAAATACTTTTCCTGATATGTCTGCATTGGAAGGAATGTTCGATAACGGAACAAATATAAATGATATTATCAATATGATGAAAGCAATGAAATAGGAGGATTCTATCATGGATGAAAAAGAATGGATGAATGACCCTGCTCTGGAAGGAATTGACAAGTCCAAGCTAGATTTTCTCGAAAAGCTGGTAATTAAAAGTTCTTCCATGACACAAAAAGAAATGCTGCCTTTCCTGCTGTCTTTAGCAAAACTAAGCAGAGAAAACAACATTTCCTTTGATAAAAATGAAATACAGTTAATCTATTCTGTCATTCAAAAATATTCTACGCCTGATGATATTGCGAAAATGGAGAAGATTTCTTCTTATTTCCAATAAGGAGTATCAACACGCCCATAGAAAACAGACCACATACCAGTAAAGTTCTGTATTCCAGTGGATCACCGGTCTTAGGAGTGGAATCTTTCACATGTCCTGCTCCAGAGCCAGCCCCGGAACCACTTCCACTGCCGGTTGTTCCTGTCTGTTGTCCGCTGCCATCTCCTGTCGGCTGGGTAGATATCTGTGTAATGTCCGATGTTCCCGTTCCTGCTGCACCATTTCCTGCTGATGAAGTACCACTACCGGATGAACCGCCGTTTGATGAACCACCACCGGAAGAGCCACCGCTTGATGAACCACCTCCAGATGAGCCGCTATCCGAAGAAGAACCGCCTCCTCCGGACGAACTGCCGCCATTGGAGGAGCCACCACCTGAATTACCTCCGTTATTGTTATTATTGTTGCCGTTATTATTGTTATTATTGTTGTTATCTGGAACTGTTCCATTAAAGGTCAGTACGAAAGGCGAGAAATGCCAGGTTTTAAACATAACGCACTTTACGCCATTATCTTCCTTTATCTTTACAATCGTAAGCTCCTCTAACTCACTTTGTGTCTTATTGTTATTATTACTATACACTTTCATGTTATTCTTCGTCACATCCCAAGACTGCCACTGATCAGGCAACGGGAACGTAATTGTATAGTTCATAGTATTATCATAATCAGGAGTCCCGGATATTCCCTTTGTCATACTGATATCCAAATAATATATCCTTTGCTTATCTACATTAGCAAAATAGCTTTTTAATCCATTCGTTTCAGCATTCGGGCTTACTTTCACATAATAGTTATCTGCTTCAATTCCACTGGCTGCCACATCAACGTAAGATTTGACATTACTTATACCAGAAGCTGTGTTGGAAGCAAAAGAACTACTGTCCACATTCATGATAACGCTTTCAGGCTTTAAATAAGAAGTATACTCAAATTTACTGTACTTATTTTCCAATTTTTTGGCTTCTGCATAAGATACGGAAGTTCCCGTAGTATCTGCTGCCAATATATATACCGTATCTGCTACTGATTCCATTCCGCAGAAAGCATCTCCTGCTATAGATGAGATGTTAGAAGGTAAGGTTACACTTCTGATACTGCTCATGTCAGAAAATGCTTTAGGTCCAATCTTGGTTACTGTATCAGGTATCTTAACATCTATCTTGCTTGAACTACCCTGATTACCTTTATATTCATACAAATACCTGCCATCTGCACTTAATACAAATCCCTTATCGTCTGTCTTTGTCCACTTTTTATACAGGGTACGACTTGCACTTACTGTAGCATCCATATTTGCAGCAGTAAAGCATTCCTGGTCTTCGTACCATGATGAGTCTGTTGCATATCCCGTATACTGAATTTTGGATTCATCAATATTAGCAGCCAATACATCACTTAAAACATCACCTTTATTAGCTGGTGCATAAATTGCTCCTTCTGATGTATCAGTGTATATTCCTCCATTCAAATCAAATGTAATCGTGATATCATTTGCCTGCCATCCCGCATACAACGTCATATCGGATGCGACTTTCTGATTCCAGTCAACTTCAATTTTCTGTGTCGCGCCTTCATCCAGATACCACTTTGTAATAGTATATCCCGGTCTTATGGGCGTATTATCAGGCTTGGGTAAAGTAGAACCAATCTTCACTTTTTTGGTCTGTTTGCTATAATCCTTTGCATCTGCTGCAATATATGTAATCGTGCATTCACTGCTTCCTAAATCCCAGGTAGCATATAATGTCATATCAGTAGTTGTCATCTTGTTAAAATCCCAGTCCATACCATTTTCTGTCTGCCAGCTAAGAAGCGTTGCATCCTTGGCAGTGGAATTCACTGTCAGTGTATGTTTTGAACCAGATTCAAAACCAAGTATAGCGTTCTGGTCAACTATGCCACCTGTTTCTGTATCAACTTCTTGATCTACTTCCAATACAGCTACGCCGTTCACATCTTTCGCACTACCAGGAAGTTTAGGTGATGTAAAGTATACGGAAGGATACCCAAAGTTAAATGTAATTTTAATTGTTTTTTTTGCATCTGCTGATGTTAACGCACTGCTATCATCCTGTGTTGCAGCAATATCATCATAGGAGAACTGTTCTCCATCTACTCTCTCCCATACTGCATACAGCTTTGTATCTGTATCTGCCGTGCTGCTTGTCATATCCCATTTAGGTCCTGTTGTACTGGTACTACACCAGCTATCAAACTGATATACAACAGCATCTATTGTATATTTCTGTCCTTCTTTCAGTTCAATTCTCTGTCCACCATCTATTGTAATTTCTATCTTATCAATTTCCAATGTAGCGCCTTTTGCCACAGTTACTGTCTCAACCGATGGATTCAGATTCGTAAATCCATACTGGAAAGTCACTGTAACCTTATCTGTACTGTCAGCATTATCAGCCTGCACTGACGGCATAGGTATCTGTGACAAAAGAATCGCAAAGATAATCAAGCTCACTCCAAGTAAATTTTTCAGTCTACGATACATATAAGTCCCCTCTTACTTCTGTATTTTTTTCGCTATTACAACAAATCTTCCATCTTCTTTATACTTATCGCAGGTGGATAGAATCAGGCATGAATCCCCATACGCTATATCATCCAGCATATACAGTGCATTCTGTGATATATTGTCGTGAAAGGCTTCAAAATCCTGTTCTGTACTCATATCTATAGCATCATAATATCGAAATACATCTTCATCGGCATAGGCTACTTCTGAAAGCATTGCTGCAACTACCTTATATTCGTTTTCTTCATATAATGAACTGAAACGAATAGTAGGATGTTCTTCGCAGAACTGCTTGTCCTTGTATTTCTTCAAGGTTCCGAACATAACGCCAGACCTCATATTATGGCCATATATAATCAGGTTCTGACCGGATTGCATCACATCACATCGGTAATCCAGAATCAATAAACCATTCTTATCCCTCTCTCCATTAAAATTCTTATCCAGATAATAATTATTGTCCCCTTGTCTGGACATAACCGGATAATCAATTTTAGTACCATCTATGGTAAGCCATCCTGAGAAATCTGCATTCTCTGAATGTAACTGTTGAAACTGTCCTAATATCTCAGGCTGCACTTCTTCTTCCAAAGCAAGTGCTGTCTGTTGCGCTTCCAATGCCTGCGCCTTTGCCAAGGCTTCTGCTTCTCTTCTATCCCGCCACCTCTGTGTCAGCCTTGCTGTTCTGGCATCCTCTTTTACCTTCTCCTGTAATAAATAGGTGTCATAATTGGTCTTCATATCCAGGAATACATTCCAGTTAAAATATACAAAGCAGACACCAAATATCATAGCAAAAATGAGTATCACCATTCCTTTATTACGTGCAAACAACTTCTGTCTGTGATTCTCTTTACGCTTAACAGAAGCCACCTGCTTGCGGATTCTACGCATCTGGTCTTCTGTCAATATTTCTGTCAGACTATCCAGAAAGTCCAGTCCCAGCATGGATTGAAACTCAATATCATATAATTTTATTTTATAATAAATTTCCTGTGCAAGCGGCACTGTAAGTTCCAGATTACCATGCAGCAGAGAATCTATCATTTCCCTGTCAGCATTTGTTTTAGTCTCTTCATCCCGAAACAATGCCCCTCGTCTATTTGTTAATGCTTCCCTCATAACACCACGTTCACTGATTATGCTAATGTTTTATGTCACCTCATTTGTGTTCATTATAATATAAATTTTCAGAATTGTATAGTCAATTTTTGAAACATTTTGTATTTTTATGTAAATAGCAAAAGAACTCAGAGTTTTAATGCTCTGAGTTCTTCACATAATTAATTATTTTACCAGGAACAAAAATGCACCGATAGGTACTTTCTGCATCCAAATATTTCTCAACCGCTTTTTTTGCCAGCTGTAGGCACTCTTCTTCTGATATCTGCATATCTACCTGTATGGTTCTTCGCGTTCTACTGTTTATCTGAACAGGAATTGTTATCATACGATGAGACAGTTGTTCACATTGCCAAGGCATCATAAACACTGACTTGACCGGCTGTTGCAATGTCTGCCACAATTCTTCCGATAAATGTGGTGCAAAAGGAGCCATTATACCAAGTAGCTCACAGCATAATCTGTCTATCTGCGAGTCGGGTTCTGCTTTCGCAAGCTGATCCTGTCCATGATGAGGAACTGCGGTCTCCAGATCATGACTGTGCATCTTTTGAAGTACAGCTCCTGTGTCCAATGCCTTTTGTATATTGCCGATACCAGTCATGAGTACTGACATGGCATTGTGTCGGTTCGGCATTGTATTTCCTTTGGCAAAATGCATCAGCATATCAGATTTCATCTGGCTGGTCATTTCCAGCAGTTCCTCTACATTCTGATCATGATAACCGCCTTGCTGATTCCATTCGTTTGTAGCCAGAATCAATCTTCTGAACTTTCCCAGAAATTTGTACAGTCCTTCCAGACTGCACTCTTCCCAGGTATCCAGATAGGGATCATCTGCCTTGGGAGTCTTTTCAAACAGCAGGTACAGCCTCAGACAGTCCAGCCCATAATCCAGTATCAGGTCTTCCTGAAATACGCCCTTTCCTGTATCTGCAAGCCACTGCATCAGGTTCTGTGCTGCCTCACGCTGTGGCTGTATCGACCATTGTTCAAACATACTTTGCACTACCTGATCTACATCAATATTTTCAACTTCCCACAGCTTCTGCGCATGGTATTGTGTTTCCCGATGATTCATTAAAGTAATCATACGACTTATTTCACTACGATATTCAGGATTCTGCCCTTTACGTAGATTTCCTTTACTACATTCTTACCAGCCATAAGCTCTGCAATTGCAGGAATTGCATGTGCTTTTGCCTTAACAGACTCTTCATCCTCGTCAAGTGCTACTCCAAGAGTTGCCTTAACCTTACCATTGATCTGTACTGCAATCTCTACATTAGATTCTACAGTCTTGGCTTCATCATACTCAGGCCACTTCTGCTGATATGCTCTGCCACCATAGATAGACTCCCATAATTCCTCCGTCATATGAGGTGCTACAGGATTCAATAAGAGAATCAAAGTTGCATATTCAGCCTTATTGATGCTCTTTTCCTTATAGAAATCATTTACCAGAGACATCATAGCTGCGATTGCTGTATTGAACTTCAGACTCTCAAAATCATTTGATACCTTCTTGATTGTCTGGTGAATCTTAGTCTCAAGGTTCTCTCTGTAACTGTCTCCTTCAATAAGCATATCCTGTAACTTCCATACACGCTCCAGGAACTTCCTGCAGCCCTTAACACCTTCCATGCTCCAGGATGCACTTAATTCAAATGCACCGATGAACATTTCATAGGTTCTGAGTGTATCTGCGCCGAACTCGTTTACAATATCATCCGGGTTGATAACATTTCCTCTGGACTTGGACATCTTCTCATTGTTCTCACCAAGGATCATGCCATGAGAAGTTCTCTTCATATATGGTTCAGGGCAGGATACCAGTCCCTGATCGTAGAGGAACTTGTGCCAGAATCTGGAGTAGAGTAAGTGAAGTGTTGTATGCTCCATACCACCATTGTACCAGTCTACAGGCATCCAGTAATCAATTGCTTCTTTGCTTGCAAAAGCCTCATCATTATGAGGATCGATATATCTTAAGAAATACCAGGAAGAACCAGCCCACTGAGGCATAGTATCTGTCTCTCTCTCAGCCTTGCCACCGCACTTAGGACAGGTAGTCTCTACCCAGTCACGCATAGCTGCAAGTGGTGATTCACCTGTATCCGTAGGCATATAGCTGTCTACTTCAGGAAGTTTCAGGGGAAGTTCACTCTCATCAATTGGAACATAACCACAGCAAGGGCACTTTACAATAGGAATAGGCTCGCCCCAGTAACGTTGACGTGAGAATACCCAGTCACGAAGCTTATAATTAACTTTCTTATGTCCAATGCCTTTTTCCTCCAGCCATTCAATAATAGCCTTCTTGGCATCCTTAACTTCCATTCCATCCAGGAAACCGGAGTTGCACAGCTTACCAGTTGCTACATCTGTAAATGCTGCATTCTGTACATCACCACCTGCTACTACTTCAATGATAGGCAGATCAAACTTCTTGGCAAAATCCCAGTCTCTGTCATCATGTGCAGGAACTGCCATGATAGCGCCTGTACCATAAGACATTAATACATAATCAGATACCCAGATAGGAATCTCCTTGCCATTTACAGGGTTTACTGCTGTGATTCCCTTAATGCATGCACCTGTCTTATCCTTGGCAAGCTCTGTTCTCTCAAAATCAGACTTTCTTGCTGCCTGTGCACGATATGCAAGAATCTCATCATAATTGCTGATCTCGTCCTTGTACTTATCGATCATAGGATGCTCTGGGGAAATTACCATATAAGTAGCACCAAATAATGTATCAGGTCTGGTTGTATATACAGTCAGCGCCTCATCCTTACCACTTAACTTGAAGTTAACTTCTGCGCCTTCGCTTCTGCCGATCCAGTTCTTCTGGGAAACCTTAACCTTCTCGATATAGTCTACATGATCAAGACCTTCAATGAGCTTCTCTGCATAATCTGTAATCTTTAACATCCACTGGGACTGCATCTTACGGATAACAGGTGCACCACAACGCTCACATACACCATTTACAACTTCCTCATTTGCAAGCCCTACCTTACAGGAAGTACACCAGTTGATTGGCATTTCACTCTTATAAGCCAATCCCTTCTTGAAAAGCTGTAAGAAAATCCACTGTGTCCATTTATAATAGGAAGGATCTGTTGTGTTGATCTCTCTTGACCAGTCGAAGGAATAACCTAAGGACTTTAACTGATCCTTGAAATGTGCCACATTGTTCTTGGTTACGATCTTAGGATGAATCTTATTCTTGATCGCATAGTTCTCTGTAGGAAGACCGAATGCATCCCATCCCATTGGGAAAAGGACATTATATCCCTGCATTCTCTTCTTACGGGATACGATATCCATTGCTGTATATGGTCTTGGATGGCCTACATGAAGACCCTGTCCTGAGGGATAAGGGAACTCAACTAATGCGTAATATTTTGGTTTGGACTTATCAAGAGTTGCCTTAAAAGCCTCCTCATTATCCCAGATATCCTGCCATTTTTTTTCAATTTCTTTTGGAGAATACTCTCTGCTCATTTTTCATGACTCCTTTTTCATACATTGTTCGTTATGCACCATGATAGGCATATGCCCGTGAAATAAAAAAACTCCGTCTCTATAAATAATAGTATAGAGACGAAGAGATTATATCTATCCGCGGTACCACTCTGTTTCAGATTCTATATCTGCGCTTATGCTTCTGTAACGGGAAGTCCCGCTCACAACTATTCCAGTCAGGATTCACTGTGAGAACTCCAAGGCGAGTTCAAGGTGTCTCTCTGCTGTCTCGCACCAAATGACAGCTCTCTGAAAAAGATCGTGCCTCTACTACTCCTTATCATGGTCGTTAACATATTACAAATCTGAAAATATTCTAGCATAGTGCCATTTAAAATGCAACTGCTTTTTCAAGAACTGTAATGGAATGGCTGGAAGTAAAGGTATCTGCAATTCCTTCTGTAACGTAAAGATTTCCATCATCCGTGTACAAAATGGCATCAAATTCATCATTGTGATTCTGCCAGAACTTAACTGCCGACTCTGTTCCCATGACATACAGTGCAGTAGAAAGTCCATCTGCCAACGTGCCATCTTCACTCACAATCGTAACTGACTGTAACCCGTTATAGGCTGGCATTCCAGTCTTGGGGTCTATGATATGGTGATACTTCCTGCCATTTTCTTCAAAATACCTTTCATAGCCGCCAGATGTGATGATTGCCTTGTTCTGTGCATACAGTACTCCCAGATATTCTTCCTGTTCATCAGGACTTTTAATTGCCACCTTCCATGAACTGCCATCTGGCTTCGCGCCAACAAGCTGCACATTGCCTCCCAGGTTCAAAATAGCACTATTTATATCATATTCCTGCATGATCTGCGCAACTCTCTGGGAGGTATAGCCTTTGGCAATGCCGCCAAAGTCAATCTCTACTCCCTCTGGCAACGTAAGTGTCTGTGTTGAAGCATCATATTGCAGACTGGAGGCATCTACAAGTTGCAGTAAAGACTGTAATTCTTCCTCAGTCGGTATACGGTGCTCTTCTCCTGTAAATCCCCACGCTCTCATAATAGGATATATCGTAATATCAAAGGCTCCATCCGTCTCTTCATAAATAGTAAGAGAACGGTTCAGTAAATACTGCGTATCTGCCGATATTTGTGCTTTCTTATTTTTATTAAGCTGGCCAATCTCACTTTTGTCATTGCCGGTAGATAAAAGTGCATCTAATCTCTCAATCTCATCTTTAGCAGCTCCAACTGCTTCTTCAGCATTTTTACCATAGGCTGTCAATTCCATGTAAGTATCCATGGCAAATATCTGCGCAGATGCGCTTTTGTTATTTTGTTCTCTGACTATAAGGAAATACGCAGCGATACATACTGCTATGAAAAGAAATGCTGTCAGTATTTGTCTCTTATTCTTCTGCATGTTTTTGTCCCCATTTCTTAGGGTATCGTACAATGCAATGTTGGAACTTGTCAAGATTAGGGTGGGGAAATGCAGGCAAGCCCGCGCCGTTGTCTGAGCCGCAGGCGAGTTTTAGGCGCGGGTTTGTAATAAAAGCATTTCTGCCGTAGGTGCTTAGAAGTCCTTACAGCTATTACGTGTTCACAAAATCAATGGATAGAAGTCGGTGCGTGCCTAGAACTTCTACTTATTCTTCATTATTCTCAGCTACTTTAGATGCTCTGGCTTTTACTTCTGCTTCCTGGATATCACTTGGAGTCTGTTCATATCTTGCAAATGTGTATTCATAGCTGCCTCTGCCGCCGGTCATGGAGCGAAGCACAGTACAGTATCCACCTAATTCCAGCATCGGGATATCTGCCTCTACAACCTGTTTACCATTACCTACAGGATTCATGCCAAGTACCCTGCCTCGTCTCTTGTTCAGATCACCCATAACATCACCTGTGTATCTGTCAGGAACTGTTACCTTCAGATTCATAATCGGCTCTAGCAGGATTGGTCCAGCTTCCATGAAGCCCTTCTTAAATGCCTGTATCGTTGCCATCTTGAATGCCATTTCAGAAGAATCTACCGGATGGTAAGAACCATCATAAAGTACACCTTTTACACCAACTACAGGATATGCGGCCAAAGGTCCTTTCACAACAGATTCCTGTAAGCCCTTCTCAACTGCCGGGAAGAAGTTCTTCGGAACTGCACCGCCTACAACCTCCTGCTCGAATACATATGGCTTTTCCAGATCACCGGATGGTTCAAAACGCATCTTTACATGACCGTACTGTCCATGTCCACCGGACTGCTTCTTATATTTGTATTCTACGTCTGCCTTTTTCTTGATTGTCTCTCTGAATGCTACCTTAGGCTTGCTCAGTTCAATCTGACACTTATATTCGTTCAACAGTCTGCTCTGGATAATCTCAAGTTGCTGCTCGCCAATACCATATATCAGAGACTGTCTGTTCTCTGTGTCATTGACTACCTTCAAAGTCTGATCCTCATGAGAAAGCTTCTGAAGTGCCTGCGCTACTTTATCAATATCGCCCTTATTCGGTACTTTGTAGCGAAGTGCTGTATAAGGCTTGGATATCTCAAATTTACCATATTCAATGATATTTGCCTTAGTAGACAATGTATTACCGGTTCTTGCTGCTGTCAGTTTCGCAATTGCACCGATATCGCCTGCATGCAGTTCGGGTACTTCAATTGGCTTGCTGCCCTGAAGTACATAGAGCTTGCTGACTTTTTCCTCAATATCCTTGTCCTTGTTATAGATCATGTCATCTGGCTTGAATACACCAGAGCACACCTTAATCAGCGAATATTTGCCAATAAACGGATCTACAATTGTCTTAAATACATAGGCTGACTTTGCCTTGGAAAAGTCATAGTTTGCCTGGAATATCTCGTTTGTTTTCATATTGATGCCAGCCAGTTCCTTATTCTCAGGGCTTGGCAGATATTTCACAATGTCATCCAGCAAAGTATATGTACCTTGGCACAGAGTATTCGAACCCATACTGATCGGTACGATGGAGCCATCAATGACGTTCGTGCGCAGTGCAGCTCTGATTTCATTTTCAGTGAATGTCTCACCACCGAAATAGCGTTCCATAAACTCTTCACTGGTTTCTGCGACTGCTTCCATCAATGTATCTTTATAAAGGGCAAGGTTATCTTTGCTGTAATCAGGGATTTCGCATTCCTCTACTTCTTTGCCTACCCAACGGTTTGCATTCTCACTGACTACATTAATATAGCCCACAAATTTCTCATTTTCACGAATTGGGAAATGAAATGGCGCAATCTTCTTGCCATACATTTCTGTTAATGTTTCTACTACATTCTTGAAAGATGCATTATCCACATCCATGTCTGTAACATAAATCATACGAGGAAGCTTATATTTCTCGCACAGCTCCCATGCCTTTTCCGTTCCGGCTTCCACACCAGCCTTACCTGATACAACGATAATTGCTGCATCTGCCGCACTGATGCCCTCTTCTACTTCACCGATAAAGTCAAAATATCCAGGTGTATCCAATATATTGATCTTTACGCCTTCCCATTCAATCGGCACAACAGTAGTGCTAATTGAAATCTTACGTTTCTGTTCTTCTTTTCCAAAATCACTTACCGTATTACCATCCTCGACTCTGCCCATTCTGGATGTAATGCCTGCTAAATATGCCATAGATTCTACGAGGCTGGTCTTACCCGCCCCTCCATGACCTAATAGAACTACATTTCTGACCTTGTCTGTGGTGTAAACATTCATAGTAGCTACCTCCTGTTTTTTTGTAGGATTCTCACGATATTCCTATCTGATTCTTTTTGGTGTTTCATAAATTTGTTCATACATTATATGAATTGTATTTATTTTCGTACACCTTTAAATAAATTTTACAATATATTGTCTGTATATTCAAGTTTTTTGTGTATTTTGTATATAACATTTTATCCAAAATATTATGTAACTTTTCAGTACAATGTTCTAACGGTTTCTATTGACTTTAGTACGTTAAAGTGCGATACTATAGAAAGAAACAAACGGCATATGCCTGTATAAAGGAGACTACATTCATGAAACGTAATTCTTATGGATTCATCGGACTGGGTCTTATCGGCGGTTCTATCGCCAAGGCCATCCGTAAAATACAACCCGACTGTCACATTCTGGTGTATGATACCAATACAAACATGACTCAGAATGCACTGACAGAAGGAATTGCCGATGCTGTCACCGATTCCATTGGCAATGATTTTCATTCCTGTGATATGATTTTCCTGTGTGCACCAGTTTCCATTAATAATGAAAATCTGGCACAGTTAAAACCATATCTGTCCCCGGACACTCTGATCACAGATGTTGGCAGTGTGAAATCATCTATTCATGACAAAGTAAAAGAATTAGGTCTGGAGAAACATTTTATCGGTGGTCATCCTATGGCAGGCAGTGAGAAATCCGGCTTTACCAATGCCAATCCTATTATTCTGGAGAACGCCTTCTATATTCTTACGCCAACCGAATCTTCTTCAGAAGAAGACCTGACATTCTATCGCGAGCTGGTACAGGCAATCGGTGCTATCCCACTGGTCATTACCTGTGATAAGCATGACTACGTTACTGCAGCGATCAGTCACGTTCCTCATCTGATAGCTGCTGCATTGGTGAATCTGGTTCATGACCACGATACCCAGGAAGGAACCATGAAGCTGGTAGCCGCAGGCGGTTTCAAAGATATCACCCGAATTGCCTCATCCTCTCCACAGATGTGGGAAGCAATCTGCATGACCAACTCCAGTAACATCGCAGACTTGTTGGACGATTATATTGAATCATTAAAAGACATCAGCCAGGCTGTTCGTTCCAGACAACAGGGCTACACTTATGATTTATTCAAAGAATCCAAGGAATATCGCGATTCCTTTGCCAACCAGTCCAGAGGTCCTATCAAGAAAGTATTCGGCTGCTACCTGGATATTCCTGATGAAGCCGGTGCGATTGCAACAATTGCAACCCTTTTGGCAAAAGCCGATATATCTATTAAAAATATTGGTATCGTCCATAACCGTGAATTTGAAGAAGGTGTCCTGCAAGTTGAATTCTATGAGCAGGCATCACTTAACGAAGCCATCATCCTTTTACAGGATTTGAACTATACAGTATATGAAAGGAAATAAAAAACATGCAGATAAGCAAGAAAAACCACCTTCACGGAACTATATCCGTTCCCGGAGATAAATCCATCTCCCATCGCGCAGTTATGTTTGGTTCGCTGGCACAAGGCACAACTGAAATCACACACTTTCTGGAAGGTGCTGACTGTCTCTCTACTATTGGATGTTTTCGCAGTATGGGCATCCCCATTGAAAGGACAAAAGATACTATACTTGTTCACGGAAAAGGTCTTCATGGTCTGAGCAAACCAGTTGATGTCCTCGATTGTGGTAACAGCGGAACTACGACCAGACTGATCTCCGGTATTCTGGCAGCTCAGAACTTTGACGTTACTCTGACAGGCGATGCTTCTATACAGACTCGACCTATGAAGCGAATCATGACACCTCTGTCAGAAATGGGTGCACATATCGTCTCCGTAAATGGTAATGGTTGTGCGCCGCTCCATATTGAAGGTACAACCTTAAAAGGCATTCACTACCAGTCTCCCGTAGCTTCTGCACAAGTAAAATCCTGTGTCCTGTTAGCCGGCTTGTATGCCCAGGGAGAAACCAGTGTCACCGAGCCTACCTTGAGCCGTAATCATACAGAAATCATGCTGCAGTACTTCGGTGCAAATGTAACCAGTGAGGGTGTCACTGCTACGATTCATCCAGAACCTCAATTAGAGGGCAGACAAGTAAAAGTTCCCGGCGACATTTCTTCTGCTGCTTATTTTATCGCCGCAGCTATGTTAGTACCTGATTCTGAAGTACTTCTTAAAAACGTGGGGATTAATCCTACCAGAGATGGTATTATACGTGTATTCAAAGAAATGGGCGCTGATATTATTTACTTGAATGAAAATTGTGATAATGGAGAACCTACCGCAGACCTATTGGTGCGCTCCTCTTCTCTTCATGGAGTTACTGTCGGAGGTGAAATCATTCCTACCTTAATTGATGAGATTCCTATGATTGCTGTTGCTGCTGCCTACGCTGACGGAACCACCATCATAAAAGATGCTGCTGAATTAAAAGTCAAAGAATCTAACAGAATTGACACTGTTGTCACAAATCTCAAAGCAATGGGCTGTGACATTGAAGCTACTGAAGATGGTATGATCATCCATGGCGGCAAACAATTACATGGAACTTCCATCAATACGAAGAAAGATCACCGTATAGCCATGAGCTTCGCCATTGGTGCCCTGGCAGCAGATGGGGTTACTGAGATTCAGGATGCAGATTGTGTTACTATCTCCTATCCAAATTTCTATGAAGATGTTGAGATGTTATCTAAGTAATTTAATATGATACCAGTGGTGAAGGGGCTTTTGCACCAACATTTTAATACTTATATAGGGTAAAAAATCTGTGCAGTTGTTAATTACTCTGCACAGATTTTTTATTTTCTGATATAGAAAACAGGGTATGAACTCTGCCATACCCTGTATATTCTATCATTACAAATTCAATTATGCCTGAGGACCTGCTGCAACTAAAGCCTTACCAGCGTCATTACCTTCATACTTAGCAAAGTTCTTAACGAATCTGGATGCAAGGTCTTTTGCCTTAACTTCCCATTCAGAAACATCTGCATAAGTATCACGAGGATCAAGAATACCTGCGTCTACACCAGGAAGTTCTGTAGGAACTTCGAAATTGAACATAGGAATTGTCTTTGTAGGTGCGCTTAAAATAGCTCCGCTAAGGATAGCATCAATAATACCACGAGTATCCTTAATAGAGATACGCTTACCTGTTCCGTTCCATCCTGTGTTTACTAAGTAAGCCTTAGCTCCGCTCTTCTCCATCTTCTTAACAAGCTCTTCTGCATACTTTGTAGGATGCAGTTCAAGGAATGCCTGTCCGAAGCAAGCTGAGAATGTAGGTGTAGGCTCTGTAATACCACGCTCTGTACCAGCTAACTTAGCTGTGAAACCAGACAGGAAGTAGTACTGTGTCTGTTCAGGAGTTAAGATAGATACTGGAGGAAGTACGCCGAATGCATCTGCTGACAGGAAGATAACGTTCTTAGCTGCTGGTGCAGAAGAAATAGGGCGAACAATGTTCTGAATGTGGTTGATAGGATAAGATACACGAGTATTCTCTGTTACACTCTTATCATCAAAATCAATCTTGCCTGCTGCATCCAGAGTAACGTTCTCAAGAAGAGCATCACGCTTGATTGCATTGTAGATATCAGGCTCAGAATCCTTATCAAGGTTGATAACCTTAGCATAGCATCCACCTTCGAAGTTGAATACGCCATTGTCATCCCAACCATGCTCGTCATCACCGATCAGAAGACGCTTAGGATCTGTAGAAAGTGTAGTCTTACCTGTACCAGACAGACCGAAGAAGATTGCTGTATTCTCGCCGTTCATATCTGTATTAGCTGAGCAGTGCATGGAAGCGATGCCCTTTAATGGCAGATAGTAGTTCATCATGGAGAACATACCCTTCTTCATTTCTCCGCCGTACCATGTATTTACAATAACCTGCTCACGGCTTGTGATGTTGAATGCTACACATGTTTCAGAGTTAAGGCCTAATTCCTTGAAGTTCTCAACCTTAGCCTTAGATGCGTTGTAAACAACGAAATCAGGCTCGAAGTTAGCTAATTCTTCTTCAGTAGGCTTAATGAACATATTAGTTACAAAATGTGCCTGCCATGCTACTTCTACGATGAAACGGATAGCCATACGTGTATCCTTGTTAGCGCCGCAGAATGCATCTACTACGAACAATCTCTTATTGGAAAGTTCCTTCTTAGCGATCTCCTTAACAGCGTTCCAAGCTTCCTGTGTCATAGGATGGTTATCGTTCTTGTATTCATCAGATGTCCACCATACAGTGTCCTTAGAATTCTCATCAACAACGATGAACTTATCTTTAGGAGAACGTCCTGTATAAATACCGGTCATAACGTTAACTGCACCCAGTTCACTTTCCTGACCCTTCTCATAACCCTCAAGTCCTGGCTTAGTCTCCTCTTCAAATAATAATTCATAAGAGGGATTGTATACTATTTCTGTAGTTCCGGAAATACCATACTTGCTTAAATCGATTTTTGCCATCTTACATTAACCTCTTTCCTTTAAAAATTATGATAATCGCCTACGTTTGTAGGTAATGCGATATCCATTGTCCGGTGAAAGTTCTCCAACTTCACCTATTCTAATTATACATATCTGATTCATAAAATCAACAAAAAAGGTGTGAATTTTTTGTAATAAATTTTAAAATTTTCTGCTTATATCTATAATATCCTGCCCTGCTGCCTCAGATATTCCAGAAATGCTTCGCAACCTGTGGCCACGTCCTCATACGTTACATCAAAATCCCCTGTATACCATGGATCAGCCACATCTCTGTCAGAACCAGCAAAAGACAACAATTTATATACCTTTCCATCAGGATCACCCTTTAACATTCTATTAAGGTTCCTGATGTTGGCACTATCCATACCAATAATGTAATCTGCATCAGCATAGTCTGCCCATGTGATTTGTTTTGCTCTGTGCGGGACTAGAGGAATGCCGACCTCACGAAGTTTATTGACAGTACCTCTGTGTGGAGGATTGCCAATCTCTTCCGTACTTGTGGCAAAACTGTCTATGGTGAATTGGTCTGATAGACCAAGAGAGCTTACCATGTAGGTAAAGACACTCTCAGCTAAAGGGGAACGGCAGATATTGCCGTGGCAGATAAAAAGTATTTTTATCATTGTTGCATAACCTCGCATTTCTTAGTTTTTCTTGGCTTTTCGGGCTTTGTAAGCCTTTGTAAATTTTTGCTTTCTGGCATAACCTGGTTTATTTTCGCATAATATCGTCAGCAAAAGGTGTAAAATAAGGTGTATGTTTTTCTATTTTACACCTTGCTATTTTCAATTAAAAATCGTAATTACACAACCTGAATCCGGGCAACTTCTTCCCTGGCATCCTCAAGATTTACATGCGTATATGTATTCAGCGTTACGCTGATGTCTGAGTGCCCCATCAAATATTGCAATGCTTTTGGATTCATTCCGGATTTTGCCATATTTGAGCAATAGGTGTGCCGACATACATGCGGTGTGATAACATTCATCTGCACTTTGTAAGTATTATTATATTTCTGAATGATGTGTTGAAAGTAATGCTCCCAGTGCAGAGAATAACAAATACTTCCGTTTTTATCAAAGTATAAGAATCCACTTTTTCCGTCTACCATAGGCTCTGCTTTAGGCGGGTTTCGTTTTTCTATTATTTTCCGAAAGCATTCCTCTACATCCGCAGTCATAGGTATCTTTCTCGTTCCGCTGGTTGTTTTAGTCTCTTGTATATAATATCCGATTTTTGATTTTTTCTGCAATTGATGATCAATGTTGATCGTATGTTCCTTGAAATCAATATCAGAAATCGTTAAACCACAAAATTCCGAGATGCGAAGACCGGTTTTAAATAAAATATAGATTCCCTCATAATACCTGCAAAAATGAGAATCTTCCTTCACAAATCGTAGAAACTTACGTTCCTCCGCTCTGCTGATTGCCTCTCTTGTCACACTGTCATTCACGACCACTTCCATTAGCTGAAACTGAAATGGATTTTTCCTGATCAGGTCATCATCCACTGCCAATTGAAATGCCGGTCGAAGAACTCCTCGAATCGAATGGATGGAACTATAGCTTTTCTTTTCTACCTGCTGAAGATGTATCAGCCAACATTTTGCATCCGAAATCCGAACCGTATCAATCCTTCTTTTTCCAAATGGATCTTTCTTCAATAAATTGATAACTGTTCCATATCCTGCAACTGTAGTAGGTCTGACACCGGTTTTGGTTGATGTATATTTTTCAACCAGTTCCAGTACCGTCATATTTCCGCCATTTGTTGCAATCTGTTCAAAATGATCTGCCTGGATTTTCTTCTCCATCTCCCGAAGCGATAAAGCCCGGCGCTTTCCTTTCGGAGTTGCATCATTATGGTCTAAGCGCCAGCTATATACGCAGCGCTCCTTTCCAATCTCATCGACATACTTAAATCGATATCTGCCATCAGATAACTGTATTTCTCCATTGTGTAATATACGTCCTCTATGATCTCTCCTTTTTTCACTCATAATTTTTTAGTCTCCTTCATCAAATGTTCATTTAACTTGGAAGACCGTCTCGGTTTATTCATTATACCACAAGACCTTCTCTTCGCTAAGATAAAATGAACATTATTTTCATTACTATTTCTTCTATTCTGTCACTTAAACTGTACTGGCTGTGTCCAGATAATCTTCAAATAATTTTCTTTTGAACCGGATATGCGAACCAACTTCCAAAATAAAATCTGCTCCTTCATTTTCACCTGCGATTTGTCTCAATCTCTTTTCTCCAATTCCGTAATATTCTGCTGCTTCGGAAACATTTAAAGAATATTTCTTCCAAACAGGTATTGTTTTTTCTGTATGATTCATTCGCATTCCTCCTTCCCTCTGTTTGTGTTCAACAGCGTTTTCGCTTTCTCCATTTTCATACTTGCAATCACTTCTCGTTTGCTTGTGCCTCCAACATACATAGGCGTACACATTTCTAAAATACGGTCATAGATACGCCTTTTATCCAACATGGTCTCGCTTTTTATTTCTATCAGCGGAAGATTCGTTGTGATGATCAAAGGTCGTCCCGAACGGATCCTGCGATCTATGACGCTAAAAATAATTCCTAACGCATATTCTGAATTTCGTTCCACACCAAGATCATCAATAATCAAAAGCTGATATGAAGCCAATGCATTGATATATTCCATTTTGTCTGCCAGCGGAAATATATCATCGATAATAGTATTGAAGTTGGTCATCTTTACCGTTACCTCCTGCTTTAGAAGTTCATTGGCAATGCACCCGGCAATAAAACTTTTCCCAGTACCAACCGGTCCCCAGAACAAACAGCCTATATGATTTCTTTTCATTTCCTCCCAGTTATCAACATAGCTTTTTGCCTTATGCATTACTGCATCTGACATATCTGCATTCTCAAATGTCCACTCTTCCATTCTGCTCTCGTCAAAACAGATGCTCGTATTTCTGCTGACTAATTCCCGGTGCTCTTTGTCTTTAAAATATTTTTGTTCTTCTTCATACGCTTTTCTGTCACAAGCACATTGCCTGGAATGTTTCTTCATCCCCATAAATCCACCCTCAGGGAAAAAAGCTTCTTTCGCTTCCCCACAGACTTTGCAGTATTGCAAACCATCACTACCTACACATACGGTATCTTCTTCTCTCATCACAAACTCTCTCCTTCCCCATAGCAATAATTTACTTCATGATATTTATTACTTTTATATTTCTCAGTTACTTTACTAGGTGCCACATTTCCGACTCCTGCACAGCCATTTTTACGACCAGATGATAGTTGCTTTTCCGACTCTATCGCAGCCATCTTTTCATCCGCCTTATCGTCAACTGGCTGTAAAACCACCTCATCAGATGGAATTCTCACATACAAATGATTGGGTTTTGAAAATCCGCCTGACCTGCGAACCAATAATCCCACATCATCTAATTCCTTCAATGCTGTTTTTACAGAAGATTTGCATTTGCCAATTTGGACAGACAATTCCTCTATTGGAAATATCAGATAAACATTTCCATACTTGTCTATCCAGCTATTCTTTCTCGATATCCGCGCCCGGTCATACAAAATCATATAAAGAAATTTTGCATTTTGAGAGATTGACAGCTTTAACAAAAACTTCGGAAACTGGAAGTACTGAAGCATCTGCTCTGACTCCTTCATGTATTCATATTGCATTCTTTTCTCGCCTCGTTTCTATTTCTAATTGTTGTAAAAAACATTTTTCTGCCAGCTCAAAAATGTCCTTACACATATTCAAAAGATGAAGGGCATAAATACAGGCTCTTGATGAAATTCTTTTATTTTTTCCTGTCAAAAACACCCTTACATAAAACGAAACGCTAAGAGGCACTTTTACAGCCCCCTGAGGAGATTTTTTTTATTTTTTTCGGTTAATTGAATACTTAAAAACAAAAAACACTCACCTATTCCAGGTGAATGCCTTATCAAAATTTCATTATTTTGTTGTCTGTGACGCTTACTCAGAAACGCTTGTGTATCTGCTAAAATGTAATTGCCAGCAATTATATTTTCACGTGGGTATGGGGACGTAATCCCCATCAAGTCTGCTACTCGTAAGTAATACAAAATTGTCAAAATGACAATACTGTAATACACGGGTGGATCTTGCTCTAGTTGTAACATGTTCATTTATGCAATAATAGGCCCAAATGGGCACTTTCACCATTCGAGCCTATATATTATATGTCTTTTGGATAATAGATAAAAAAGTAGCTGTCTAGACGGTATGTTTTTATCGTAGAATTGATTTTATTCAAACACTACTGACTCATCAAATTAGATAAATCATCATTTTGAACAAACGATCGCATATCGTAGAAATCATCAAGATAATTAATTCATACTCTGAGCGAATTCGTTTCAGATAAGGATCTAATTACACTGCCCATCCTTAGTCCTTCCATCTTCTAATGTACACAAACTTCATTTGATTTTATAACAGAATAATCATGGACTGTGCATCCATCAAGATTTTCTATCTTATTCTCAATATAATCTAGCAACTCTGTCCCATCCAAATATATATACATCTGTGGAGCAACAAATCCCGAAACATCACGTCTTAAAGCACCAAGTGAAATTTCCGTAGTTTCTTGAAATTCATTGATTTCCATAGCGTATCGATATAATTCTTGATACTTCTCAATACGAACAACAGCCGCTTTATCATTTTTAAACTCTTCTCTCCAGTCAGATAACAAATGTCGCTTACCTAGATATACTATGCCTTTAATTGCCTTAATTGGTGCACTCACATACATATATGCCATAATTGGTTCATCTGGAAAGTTTCTTCTATGTTCAAATTTTTTCTTTCCTGATTTTATTTTCTCATATACTTCCGGTTTAAAACTTAAAAGCATTTTTCTCACTTATGACACCACCTTAATTCCATCTACATTCGATATTAAGAACTTCCATCGGCATACTAACAAATTGAACATCAAACTTAAGGCTTGGTTCGACCTTTGTGCTTGCATTGTGAATTCTAAAGCTGAGTTGCCAACCATTATCAAGATACATTTCTACTGTATTATCACTGCCAGGTTTAAACTCAAGTGCCACAAGTCTTGTAGGCAACTTTACAATGGGTACTGTGATTGCAGATACTTTATTCTTCGCTGGCTTATTCAATGTATCATGCATATTAAATGTATGAATCATCGTAAGTCTCTTACTATCTTTGCTCACGACTTTATAATAATCTTCAATACCAATTAAATACTCAATCATTTTTCTCGGCATCGTCTGATCTTTTTCATTTGCTCGATTTATTTCATCAATAAATGCTTGTAATAATGGAATGTATACTTTCTGACTCTTGTCTGCAATTTCAGACCATTTTGTACCATAATTTTTTTCCTGTTTCAACAAATCAAATACAGGCTCAACTGCCTCCCAATATTCGTCAGAACAAGGCATTCCAAACCATTCATTCCCAAAATCTAACTTATGACTTAATCTACTATGCTTAACTGCATCATGATTGTGCTTAATACTTAAACCAATTTCCCATTCAATATTTTTTCTCTTTATAACAATATCTCTAACATCACCTTTTACACCTTGACCATCTTTTTGAAATTCAAGAGTAAGCTCGTCACTATCAACTTCTGCCATTCTCGGCTCAAGTTCTAATACCATATCAATAGCAGCTCCAGCAGATGTCATAAATATTTCCTGCATATCTTCATCCATTAAAGACCATGCTTTTTCATTTGCTACCAAACTGGAATTCTCAACAATTCTTGTTTTTCTTAACTCAGCTATTGCTTTATATAAAGTTTGCATCCAAGCATATTCATATGCTCTACCTTGATCATTACTCTTTGTGCTCACTTTCTTCTCATTAACCTCCTTTGCATCAATAACCTCTCTGTCGATTTCAACAGAAGAGCCTTTTCCTTCAAGATACAATTTAATTGCTATCGCAATCTCATACGCTAAATTCACAGGAACCGCATTACCGATCATCTTATATGCGGTATTGGTATCGTTATATATAAATTTAAAATCATCCGGAAAACCCTGCACTCTTGCAACTTCGCGAATTGTCATTCTTCTATAAAGATGTTCTTTGCCTTCCACAAATCTACAGTCATTAGTTCCAACTTTTACCATTTTAGGAGCTTGTGGATGTAATTGACATTGACGTCCAGATGCTTGAACTGTATATGCCTGTTCATCCCAACTCTTCACACGATTACGGCTCATAAAAATAGGCGAATATGCACCTGTAAAATATTCATTATTATTTATTGCTTCTGGATTGTGTCGGTTCTTTTCCCCGGAAGGAATTGCAGTATCTTGTAAATCCCAAATTATGTCACGCAAGGTAATTTTTTTAGAATCATCCTTTGTTGAACCTTTAGGAAAACCAAATTCTATATTTAAATCTTTTCTGAATCCTATATAAAATACTCTTTTTCTCTCTTCTGCAACACCATAATCTTTAGCATTAACCAACGTAAAAGAAACATCATATCCTGCTTCATCAAATAATTCCAAAATATTTTGAACGGCAATTGAATGTCTATTGGCAAGCATTCCACTCACATTTTCTGCTAAAAAAAACTTTGGCTGAAATTCCTTTAATATTCTTATGTAATCAAAAAATAACTGACCTCTTGCATCCTTAATTCCTTTAAGAGAACCTGCTTCTGACCATGACTGACATGGTGGACCACCTATTATACCATCCACTTCTCCGTCTATATATTGGGCTATATCATCCTTTGTAACTTGCCTGATATCACCCTCAATTAAATGTGTATTAGGATGATTAACCTTGTAGGTTTCCCATATTGTTTTGTCAAATTCATTTGCTACAGGTATATTAAATCCAGCTCTCTCAAAACCTAAATCAAGTCCCCCACATCCACTAAACAAACTAATTACATTCATTAAATTATGCTCCTTCATTCTCGTTCTTTTTTATTATTTTTGCAGCTTCAATAAGTGCTGTTCTCCGCACAAATTCACTATAAGAAGCATATGCCTCTAATCTGGCTGCCTGCTTGAATTTATCTAATTCTTCTTCGCTCACTCGTATGCTTATTGATATTGATTTTTTCACTTTTGAACACCTCCAACTACCTATTATTTTATCTCATGCAGTATGTCAATGTCAATACTTTGTAGCACAAACAAACGTTCCTTTACATAAGAAAATCTGATGTACTATTCTACACCAGATTTTCTTATCATTTCTTCTATATTCAAACTATCCTAACACATATCTATATCAATCCCAAGTCTACAACCACCTCGACAAAGTTCCATTTGTCTGCAACTAGAACATTTTTCTTTTCTTTGTTCCCTGAAAGCAACAAATTTATCTCCCTGCCATATTTCTCTTAATGTTTTCGAATTCATTGATTCGGATATACTTTTGTCCCATATACCAAATGAACACGGATAACAATTCATTTGACTGTCTATGTACATTGAAAAAGTGGCCGCTTCACAAGCATCTATGCTAACTGCTGGTACTGTATCTCCCCATCGCAATAATGCGGGTGTAAAACATGTATCAAATCCAACTCTGTACGGATGTTTAACCTTTGTTGCAAGAGATATAAATCTTTCAATTCGAGAATCCGTATTTTTTAATACCTTTTCTATAATACCATTCCCCACAGGCTTGTACAAAATAAATATAACTGCATTCACTCCTTTAGGAAATGAATCCATCTCCAATCTTGTGATTGCTTCATTAATAGTATCTTTCGATACCACATAATGAATATTTGTAGTACAACCACTTTTCACCAATCGTTCTACAGCATCTATTGTTTCCTGATTACTTTCTTTTCCATCCATGAAACGTGAATACCAGGACACTGCAACGGCACCACAATATTGCTTTATCAAACCAACTTCATTATCTGTTATAAGAAAACCACTTGTTGTCATATTCGGAATAATTCGATATGCTCTACATGATTTCAGTATATCCTCAATTTGTGGATGTTTATTAGGATCTCCAGCCCCACCTAATGCAATTTGGAAAGTTTTACCTGCTGCTTGTTTTACAATTTCCATAAAATTCTCATATGACATATGTGGAGCATATGTTGTAAAACCTTTTTGGTAACAATCAATCCCAGCGTTCCTACAATATTGTCCACCATTGCAATGTCCCATGATTCCCACATCAAGCAATTCAGGAAACGATCTCATTACTGGATCAACGCCATTGATATCACTGCGAAATAAGGTTCCATTTTCTTCGTTAAAAATTTCAAAAAAACCAAACACTTCATCTTTATAAATAATCATCTTTACCACACGCAAGCTCTACCATTAAGATAGAAATCCTTGTCCTCTATTTCAAAACTATCAGTAGTAAAAAACTGTGTTATAGGCGAATCATCGCTACTTGTATATCCCCAATAAGCATGATACCCCTTGTTTTTAACAAACAATCTTGCAGATTTCTCTCCGAAAACTTTTTTTATTGATTCATAATCCGGTATTTCATAGTTGTGATATCTTAAACCTCCATCTAAAGCATATATTATGCTTCTGCATAATTCTCGGCCTTGTTTTTCAAGCATACCATCCTTTATAAAACCTAATTTTTCAAACAAATACTCTTCTGTTAATTCCTCTTTCGATATAATAAGGAAATTAGTAGAAGAACTATTCGTAATAAATCCCATCCTGATCTTCATCTTCCAATCCTCCTACCGCTTTTGAAAAAGCTTTTTTAAAACTTTCATCATAATTAAGTGTTTCTATATTTCTTTCAACTGAACAACGTGAACACTCTTTCATAGAATAATTTCCTTCAGCCAATTTTTTAGCATCATCTAATTCAATATTAAAATGTTCTTCTATGAACTTTTCTACAGAGCAAAATTCTTTCCGATAGTACTTTCTATATTCTTTTTTTAAATTTATCGCTCCTTGAAAATAATAATCATAAACTCTGGAAATCATATTTCCGGCAAACGTATTTTTCTTTACTCCCAGCGTTTTCATTACTCGCCTTTTACACGGTACATCTTTATGCTTAAAAAATATTCTTCCATTTATCTTATAACACGATGTTTCATTCATAATCTTTTACCTCTAAACCACAGGCTATCCTCATTTCTAAAATCATATCATTTTGTACTTTATCATGTGTAGGCAAATTGTAGAAAAAATCTTCAAGTTCTTCCTGCTTATCTTTATCATGTAATTTAAAGCACAATAAAAATAATTCAGCTATTTTTTGAATCTGTAATTTTCGTTCTGAATCTGATAGTTCATTATAATATTTGATGAAATCTTCTGGAATAAACCTGTCATCCATATTATTACGTGCACTAATCGTGTGAAATGTATTAAGTATGGCATCTTTATTTTTCAATCCAAATAAGATCCCTAAATATATATCTAAATTATATATTCCTCCATAAAGTGTTCCATCTAACATTGTATCAAAAAACATTCCACCATCTTCATATGGATCTTTTCTTAAACAGTCTTGAATATACGTAATTTCAAAATCAGTCAATTCGAGACCAGATGTTAAGATAATCCTTAATCCTAGATTTTGTAATTCTTCCCTGTAACGCATACTCCAATATGACTTTCTTTCTCCACCTTCCGGAATACGGTATAAATCAAGAATTGAATTACACATTTTTTCTGTCTGCCCTAATTTTGAAACCAGTTCATCTGTTTTAAAAAAGACATAACAATAATGAATAACTCCCTCTGTACAAGATGCACCTGTTGCTTTTAATTGTTTTAATTTTTCGATGACGGATTCTCCATCCACATTATATGCCGATATATTATTTAATAAAATTTGCCGTGCTAAACAATAATCTCTCATTTCATCAAAAACAAAATACACGACTTCCTTTTCATTTCTTGCAATTGTACCTTCATGGAAAACCAATTTTTTACTAAGAAGAATGCCACTATTTACTGTCTTCCGTATATCACCGGAGGTAATTCCTGTCTTTTCCAAGTCAGTTATACTGATTTCATCATAATTATCACTGTGTATCATGAAATCAGTCACTGTGTCGAGCACAGTTTCGAGATATTCTCTGTTATTTTGTTTTAGTTTTTCGATGTACTGTGCAAATATTTCATGCTTTCGAATGGAATACACATCTGCATTACTATCCTTATTAACTTCGAAAAATATTCGTAGTAAAAGTAATTGCTCACTAAGTACGCTTTTCACCGCAAGGGAGATATTTCCACTATAATTAAAATGATTACTGTATGTCTTAATAATACGATTAATTGCTGTAGACGTATAATGTTGCTCCTTTAAATCAAACTCAAATACTGGTATATTAACTTTTTCTACAAGATATTTTCTAAAACGTTCTTTATAGTATTCGTTTCTACAAGATACAACTATCTTCGCTCTACTATAGTCAGCAATTTTATTGATAAATGCGCTAATCTGGTTTCCAAACCCATCACTGTCATTTTCATTAATAGCATCAACAATTATAAATAGAAACTTATTCTGAACAGTTAACAGTAAGTTTACCAAATAAAGATAAATCTCTTTATGCTTCTTATATAAATCTGGAAGCCCCAATTCATCGAATATAAAATCTAAAATATCACCCTCAATCTCTCTAGCATTCAAAAATATTGTCGTTTGCTTAAGGTTAACTAAGAGTTCACTAATACTACACAACAAATTTGTCTTCCCATTTCCAGCACTTCCAGTAAGTATAAGATACTTTCCATTAGCAACTTTACTATATTTTAGCAAACTTCCAAGTATTTCGTTATACGGATACTGTATTATTTCAAAAAGAATCTGTGATTCTTTATAATCTTGTTTAAATTCTATACCTGAGTTCCGAAAATTATTATGAAATTCGTATGCCGAATTCACTGTCTCCAAAATTTTCTTTGTGGATGCCATTCTGTTAAGACGAAAGCACACATTTTGATTATCACAAGCTTTTTTTAGAATCTCACCATATGAATTATCATATACATAGTTAAAATTTTTAATCAGCCTCTTTCTCCACTTCTTACCATATACAAAATATCGTAATACTTCTTTACTGTTATTAAGCTCCACAAAAACACCCGGAATATATTTTCCGTCCTGAATCAATTTCTTAACTTGTTCACCAGTATACTTATTTGCTTTTTTTCGTATTGAAAAAAGAGAATTCATAAGTACAAAAATCGCAACCACTAGTGTAATAAGCCACCATATATTTTGTATTATATCACTAAAATTACTAAGTAAATTTATTATCCTTGAAAAAGATGCGCCTTCTGTACACTCATTCTCCGTTGCAGAAGACATATTTTGAGTCGATATAAAATTCTGTTCTTTCTCGTTTTCTATTATATTTTCCCCTTCGGATGAACAAGCTATTTCTTCCGTATCCTGCTCCTCAACATTTTGCTTTTGTATTGTTGCTTTTTCCCGCTTTCCTTCTATACTTGCAGCTTCTGATATTGGAGAAAAACCTATAACAAGCAATGCAACTACTAATCCCAAAAACATAATTGCCTTTATTTTTTTCATAAGTACTTCCTCTCTTACACAACATTATATTTTTTGTACTCTTGAAATTCCAACGCTCCCCCTGTACTCCATGCCCTACTTTATATATATCATTCTCTTGTAGCACCAGAAATAATTTCTACTAATTCCGGATACGACACAATAGGGAAAGTAACTTTTTTATATCTTGAAACCAGTACCTTATTCATACACATATACGGTATTACTTTATAGCCGATATAGTCTGTGCATCCCAATTGTTGGATCACTTGATCAGCATTCTCACGTAAATAATCAATTCTTCTTTGGAACTTCTCATCTTCCTTATGTTCATTAAAAAATCTATTCTGCTGACGATACATATCATAGAAAGTAGCTACTTTTTCAATTACTTTGCATTCTACAATCCAGATAGACTTATTATTAATATCTACAGCAAACACATCATAGTCTCCAAGCCACTGCGGATGAGATTTATTTAATTTCATTAATTCAAAATTTTGCTTTATGATATCAAATTTATTTTTCTTAAATGAATTCGCTATATCATAGACAATCTGTTTCTCATACGATTTTTTCCACTCCACTATTAACTGTTTTGTTTTATTCATACGCACTTCATATGGTAAAATAAAATCCATTATTCCGTTAAGCCAATCTTTTTTCAAACGATCCATTGTAATAGGTGAAAATATAATGTCGCCATTAATACTTACAAGGGGCATTAATTCAAACCTGGTATCTCTTGTTCTTCTTTTACCGATTGGAAGATAAAAATTGATCTTACCATTTTCTGTCTTAAGATTTTGAGAAGAGACCACTAAATAGTTAAAAAGAGTTGCGGCATCTTCTTCTGTAATAACATTATTCATTTGCTCCAGGAAATCTCTCAATAATTCTTTCATAGGTGCTCTGAATACATTATTGCCAATCTTTTTAACGATTGTCTCTGAAAAAGAATTACTAAAATACGATAAGATATCTAAGAAGTCTGTGAGGTCAAATCCCATATCTTCCTTAAATGTTTCCTTCACCTTTTCAAGATATTTGAAATCTGTTTCATGATCTCGCTTTAATCCCCCTGAATATGAATATATCCTATGATGCAAACCACTTAATGCCTCAGCATCTTGATCATCTGCTAAAGTATCCACTACATACTCATCTGTTATTTCTATATAGGCTTCGTTATCTGCAAAATGGCACATATCTGCTACATCATTTAAAACAACTAGCCAATTCGCATATGCTAATAAAAGATTTATATCATCTATGGTTGCAAGTGTTTCTGATTCACAATGCAAATACAAATTTGTTTCTATTAGATAAAGTGTATTTCTATCATCATGCTTTGCTTTTTCTCTTTGGTCTATAATTCGGTCTCTGACTTCTTTATCTTTCTTCTCATCTAAACCAGAATACGAGCCATATCTTTTCCAATTAATATCTATATCATGCAACAATGTTGAATGATAATCCAACAACGAATAATGCAATTCACTCCATGAATATTTTGAAACTTCACCCTCGAAATCTTCAATTATAGCCTTTTGCATGGCACGTATAATTTGATTTGCTTCTTGTCCACGGTAAATTCCTGGTTTTATCATATTACCATAACAAACATTTGCTATTCTTTTTCGAACTTCATGATAGTGATAATCCTCAGGAGAAAAATTCTGTACATTATTGTCCCATTTATACTCTACAGATGCCGAAAAAACTCCCACTTTCTTTTTTTCAAGAGAAACTTTTTTTCTTTTTGATTCAAATAGCTCATTCAAATCAGGCATCCTATCTAGCAATGGAATCAATATTTCGCGCAATATATTGAATTCTGTACTTCTATTTTTTGCCTCTTGAATATCTTCATAAATCCGATTAATATCTTTTACAACATATCTGATAATCCATTTATGACTATAGTATTGAGCATCACTATATACATATATCCTATCTTCATATAAAAAAGATTCATGCCCTGCATGAACAGCATACTCAATAGGCATAAAAGCAATCTGTATTCCGGTGTTACTAATTGCCTTATTGTCCTCAAATACACATTTTATTGAATCAAATCCTTCTGTTATAATCTCTTCCAACAATTGAATCCACTGACGATATTCTCCAAAATCTTTTACATCTTTGTAGAACTCCACATTGTTCGTCAAAAAAACATAATTTTTTTGAGGCAGTGGAAGATATATACCACCAAATCCCATTCCATGTTTTACTGTATATTCATATGTATCAAAATCTCTTTTTTCAATTTTCCACGAAAATGGTTCACGGAAAAGATAATCCCTCATATGGAATGGATAATCTTTCAATTCCTCTTTAAAATAGTCAACAACAGCTTCATTCTCTGTATCATATCCTACATCAACCATATTAAATATAATTGCGCCCTTTGCAATATACCGGCCTTGATTTTTCCATGTAAAATATAAAGCAGCATCACTTCCAAAACCAAACGAACTTTCATAATCTTTCTCATTTGAATAAGATAGATACTCGAATAATTCATCTATGTCATCCATGAAATTTAGATAATATATAACATCTAGCGCTGTACAAGTTTTTCTCTTCTTCCCTTCCTCGCCCAAAGACATGTGCATTTGATTCGGATTCATAAAACTATCATAAATTAAATATTCTATTGGCATATCGGCAGGAATATGAATCCCCCTTAATCCACTTTTATCAAAACGGTTAAATGTTTCCGCAATATGAAGTGTTCCGCTTTTATGATATTTCTCTATATTAGCAATTTCCTTTTCTAACTGTCCCTCCTCATATTCATCTGCATTAAGCGCGACAACTACTCCACGAGAAGCCTTTGCTATAAATGTATATGTTCTCTGGCTTGAATCATATTTTTGCTCTGGAAATATCATAGCAGGTGCAAATATTGAACAACTTCTTGACCGATCCATTTCAAACAAACTATAAATTCTGTCAATGATTCCCTCATTCGCAACTGAAATCTGTTCTTTGAAATCAATTTTATTTTCCCATATATCATATAAATCAATTAACAAAGAAACATTGTACAAAGGATAAATATTATCTTCCCTGCATACAAAATGGCTTTTTTCAATAGTAGTTCCTTCACTCATCATTAAAGAATCAAGTTCAAGAATATCATATTTCTTTACTTCCTCCTTAAAGAATTTCTGTACTTTATAAAATAATATTTCAGTCGGAAGAACAAACCTTTTTTCTACAACGCCATCATTCTTATTTTCTTCTATAAAATAATCAATCGTTCCAGATACATACTCTAAAGCCAGGCATAATTCCTCTTCCCGCGAAATATTTCTTGCTAAAGTAGGTAAAAAATTGAGACAAGCATAAACATTATTATGACCAGTTCCGATTATTACACGGTAAAACTTATCATTATATCTAAGCTGGACTTCACCAAAATCTTCTACCGTGTAATCGTCTGCTATCCCTGGTTTCATAACATCATATATTTTACCAAAGAACCCTTTGAATTCATCATATGTTCCAATCCTCTTACTGCCTTTTTCTTCATATTCAATCAGACAGGCATTTAATGCCAAACAAGATTCCAAAACTGATCTGTTGTTGATACACAGATTAATACAATATACCGCCTTCACAAGATCATTAAACTGATATTCATTTGTAATTTTTAATAATCTGTCAATTTTCATTCGAATAGTTGGAAACGCTTCTGTTTTTACCATTTTGTCATCACCTTCATCAAATAGCAAATTTAGATATTAACTCTTCTTCCAAAATATTATACCATAAAAATGGCGAAGTGCTTATCCTAACACTTCGCCGTTTGTATCAATATTTCCAATATGACAAAATCTGTTCCTGTTGTATTTATCTATTTCTTTATTTTCTCTATTATTCCGATCCAGCCTTCCAAAGGTATAAATAAGGTGTAAATTATTGGTTAATTCCCAAGAAATCCTTTAAAATCAAGGTTTTCACGGCATCCATTAAACATTGCCGTGGCATATAAAAAGCACTTTTATTTTATCTTGCATATCGTCATTTTTCCTTGCTTATCATTGATTTTCCTAGGTTTTATCGCATTTTCCAGACATCTAACCCAATGGTCTTATCCTAGCATAAAATCGCATATTTTACTATATCTCGGTAAGTAAAATGAGTACAAATCTAGGTACAAACCCGATTCGTACTCATCAGTACTTTTTCCCTATGCCCTTTATTTCCTTACTTGGCACACTTTTTCATTTCTTTTTCTATCCTTTCAAGCCTCTCCATTTCTCTCTGTGCATCTTCCAACTTAAGGTGTGTATACACATTTGAGGTAACACTTGTGCTGCATAGTGCATTGAGAACTGCATAAAACAAATGCGTATAACGGCAGCATGCGCCAAATACAGCCACCGCTGTTGATGAAAATTTGCTCAGTACCGCATTGAAATTGAACATCATGAAGCTATTTAATGCAAGCAGGACAGCAGATGGGATTCCAAGATACAAAACTCTTTTTACTGCATAAAATCGTGGCTCTATCGAAAATCTGAGCTGAATCTCTTTGTTTTTTTGGTATTCAGGAAAAGTGCTATGCCAGCGGCAGTAATCTGACTAAGTACCGTCGCTACGGCTGCACCGATGATTCCCATTTCAGGAAAATCAAACAGGCCAAATATAAGTATCGGGTCGATAACAATATTCAATACCGCTCCAACCAGCTGAGAAATCATGCTATATAAGGTTTTCCCTGTGGAAATCAACATTCGCTCAAAAAACAGCTGTGCTATCGTACCAATCCCGAAAATGTAACAAACCTTCAGATACTTGATACCTGCATCGAATATTTCCAGATCTGCTGTCTGCGTGTTCATGAAGGCACTGGGGAGTCGTGTAAAGCCTGTAACAAGTGAAACAGCACCTGTAATCATTACAAGGAAAACCGCCGCCTCAGCCGCATCGTTAACTTCCTGTTGAATCTTTTCGCCTAACGCCCGTGAAAGCATGGTATTCATACCAACAGCAATACCGGTACTCAGTGCTGTCAAAAGTGTAACCATGGGCATGGCATAAGTAATGGCAGATAACGCTTTTTCGCTAATCATTGCGACAAAAATGCCATCTACAATATTATATAATGCCTGTACCGCTGTAGACAGAATGACAGGCAGTGCCATTTTCAGAAGCAGCGACCAAACCGGTGCCACTCCCATTTTGTTTTCTGTAATTGTTTCTCTCAAAATGATTGTTTCTCCGCTTCACAGACTTACCATGTCAACGACATTTCTACAAGCTCTGGGTTGTTTGGATTACCAATCAGGGCTGTTTTCTGATCCAGCGCTGTAAGTTTAGAAAGTTCATCCTCTGTCAGAATAAAATCAAAGATGTCAAAATTCTCTCTGATATGTTCCGGCTTCGTGCTTCTTGGAATTACAATTATGCCCTTCTGTGTCAGAAAACGAAGCAGAATCTGCGTTGTGCTCTTTTGGTATTTTTCTGCAAGAGCTGTCACCTCAGGCTCGCTAAACATCTCGTTTCTATTTCCTTGCCCCAGCGGAGCATACGCCATGTGTGCTACATTCTTTTTATCCAGCCACTTACGTTCTTCTGCTCTCTGGCAGTACAGATTTGTTTCGATCTGGTCAATTGCAGGCACAATCCTGTTATATGCAATCAAGTCAACAAGCTGTCCCGGTTCAAAATTTGACACACCAATAGCCCGTAATTTACCCTCTTCATAAAGTTTTTCCAATTCACGCCATGCATTGTAATAATTTGCAAAAGGCCAGTGTAAAATCAATAAGTCAATATAGTCTGTCTGTAAATTTTTAAGAGACTGTTCAACAGTTTCCCTGACATTTTCATACGATTTGTAATTAACCTTTGTTACAAGGAATAATTCCTTTCGGTCAATACCGCTTTTGACAATTGCGTTTCCAACTGCTATTTCAGAGGGATATTGTCAAGTGTGTAAGTAAGATTTTATGAAATTGCTTCTATTTT